>JAEIGA010012560.1_pt1 | contig 12854 bp, 9 predicted proteins | sample 9270691 | NCBI WGS metagenome assembly JAEIGA01 (sample SAMN17057246, study PRJNA624740) | gut metagenome | biome: biome; isolation source: fecal sample | host: Bos grunniens | place: China: Xizang | collected 2019 | reverse complement strand
TTTTGAGCTATGAGTTATGAGGATCGCTTACGCTCACCGTTATGAATTTGCTACCGCAAACGTTATGATATGATCGCTCTGTTGCTTCAAGCTGCGCCGAAGATGCATCATAGCTTGCCGAAGGCAATCATAACTTTAACTCGCCGGAGGCGATCATAACTGCATACCTGCTCTACGGCAGGTATGCTACGGAGTCTTTTTTATATTTCGGGTAAAAAGGCGGGCATAAGTTTAAGTTTAAAGAGATTAGCCTTATGCTTTCTGTCTATTATTTCTTTTTTATTTTTATCTTCAATTTCGCCCGTACGGATATATTTATCAAGTTCGGCGTAGGTAAAGCCTAAATTTTCTTCGTCGGTTTTTCCGCAAAGTCCGTCGATAGGTACCTTATCAACCAAAACGTCGGGCAGTCCCAACACTCTGCCGATTTCCTTAACCTCGGTAACGGTAAGGTTACACATGGGAGAAAAATCGCCTGCTGCGTCACCGTAACGTGTAGAATATCCTACCCAGTCCTCCGACAAATTGCAGGTATTAACCACTCTGCCGTTAAAGGACTGACTGACAGCGTAAAGGGTTGTCATACGGATACGTGGAGAAACGTTAATTTTAGTCTGTTCACTTATATCTATTTTTGAGGAAATCTCGTTCATAAGAGCGTTATAGGTTTCCTCGATATTTATTTCAATTTGCTTTATACCAAGATGCTCACACAAAAGATACGCCATATCGATATCAAACTGTTTGCCCTTTGGCATAAGCACCCCTATAACCCTGTCTTTTCCGAGTGCCTCTACGCAAAGCGCGGCGGCAACAGAGGAGTCTTTTCCTCCCGAAATACCTATTACGGCATTACAGCCTTTTCCGTTTTCCTCGAAAAAATTTTTTATCCAATTTACACATTGTTCCTTAACTTTAACTGCATCAAACATAATCTACACCTCTTTTTTATTATAATGATTATATCATAAACCGTTCACTTTTTCAAAAGAAAATTATTTTCTTGTAAATTGCCCATATTTTGTGCTATAATATGAAGGATAATTGCAAAGGGGGTATTTTATGGCGAAGAAAAAACACAAGTGGCTTAAGTTTCGTCACAAGGTTATACGAAACGTTGCCTACTGTATTCTTTATCCTTATGCAAGACTGAAATACAACATAAAAATACGCAAATTCAAGGAACAGGAAAAACGTCCTTACCTTATTTTGCTTAACCATCAGACTCCATTTGACCAATTTTTCGTTGGAATGTCCTTTAAGGGCCCCATTTATTATCTTGCCACCGAAGATATTTTTTCTATGGGATTTCTTTCCAAGGTTATTAAATATTTAGTTGCTCCCATACCTATTAAAAAGCAGACCACCGACGCTTCGGCGGTTATGAACTGTATAAGAATCACCCGTGAGGGCGGAACCATAGCCATAGCCCCCGAGGGCAACCGTACCTACAGCGGTGAAACCTTATATATGAACCCCGCCATTGCGCCTCTTGCCAGAAAACTGGGACTTCCCATTCTTCTTTACAAAATTGAGGGCGGTTACGGCGCTGAACCACGTTGGACCGATAAGGTGCGACGCGGCAGAATGGAAGCTTACGTCAGCGAGGTTATCAGTCCCGAAGAATATAAAGACCTTGATAACGAACAGTTAATGGAAAGAATAAGAAAAGGCCTTTACGTAAACGAAGCAAAGGTTGACGTTCCCTTTAAATCCAACCGACGCGCAGAATATCTTGAACGCGCCATTTACGTTTGTCCCTTCTGCGGTCTTTCAAGGTTTGAAAGCAACAGAAATGAAATAACCTGCAAAGGTTGCGGCAAAGAAGTTATATATAACGAAGATAAAACCCTTACCGGAAAAGGTTTTGATTTGCCCTTTACCTTTGTTAAGGATTGGTACGACTATCAAGAGGACTTTATAAACCGCCTTGACCTTACTCCTTTTTATGAAAAGGCGCTTTATGAGGATGAAAGTCAGCTTCGTCAGGTTATAGTTTATAAAAAGAAAATTCTTTTAAGAAAAAAAGCGGCTATTAAACTTTACGCAAACAAATTAACAATAGACGAAAATTCAGAGAACAGGCTTATTTTGAATTTCGATGAAATTAGCGCGATTTCGGTTCTCGGAAGAAATAAATTAAACCTTTACATAGCCGATAAAATTTATCAGTTTAAGGGTGATAAACGCTTTAATGCCCTTAAATACGTAAACATTTATTTCAGATATAAAAACATTTCAAGAGGTGATACCAATGGAAAATTTTTGGGACTTTAAGGTTTGGGGATTTTTCTGTGTAATAGCCGTATTGCTTATGAGCTTACTGGTGGCAAACGTATTAAAAAAATCCATCAAGCTTTTAAGAGTATCGCTTATACCAACTTCTGTTTTGGGCGGTGCTATTTTAATAATAGTAGCCGGCATTTACAAATGGATTACAGGTGACATTATGTTCGATACCGCAATTTTCGGCGGTAACGGAACGGCTATGCTGGAGCTTATCACCTATCATACTCTCGCTTTAGGCTTTATAGCATCCGCCTTTAAATCTTCTAAAGGCAAATTAAACGGTAAACGCGCCGTTGAAATTTTCAACACAGGTGTAAACACCGTTTCCACCTATCTTTTACAGGCAGTATGCGGATTTGCCATTTCGCTTGTTGCAGTATATTTTGTAAAGGATTTCTTCCCCGCCGCAGGAGTGCTTCTTCCCTTTGGCTACGGTCAAGGTACCGGTCAGGCGCTTAACTACGGAACCATTTACGAAGGTATGGGCTTTACGGGGGGAAAGAGTTTTGGTCTTACCATTGCCGCTCTCGGCTTTATAAGTGCAAGTATAGGCGGTGTAATCCATCTTAACGTGCTTAGAAAAAAAGGCAAAATCGGAAATTCAAAATATGAAGAAGGAAAAATTTCTTCAGAACAAATTCAGTCTGAAAACGAAATTCCCATGCAGGAAAGCATTGATAAACTGACCGTTCAGATGGCGCTTATCTGCCTTGCCTATTTACTCGCCTTTGCGCTTATGTTCTTGCTCGGAAAATTGCTTCCGGGTATGAAGGCTGTAATTTACGGCTTTAACTTCCTTTTAGGTGTAATTTCCGCCACCCTCGTAAAAGCAGCAATAAATCTTCTTAAGAAGAAAAAGGCAATCAAAAGGGACTACGTCAACGACTTCCTTATGACCAGAGTTTCTAATTTCTTCTTTGATATTATGGTTGTTGCAGGTATTGCCGCCATACGTCTTGGTGCTTTAAAAGACTATTGGGGCATAATTCTTATAATGGGATTTGTAGGTCTTGCCATCACATATCTTTATAATCTTCTTACTGCAAGAACGCTGTTTAAGGACTATTCCGAAGAGCAGTTCCTGACTATGTACGGTATGCTGACGGGCACGGCAAGTACGGGTATCATACTTCTGCGTGAACTTGACGGCGACTTTAAAACCCCTGCCGCCGATAACCTTGTTTATCAGAACTTCCCCGCTATCGTATTCGGCTTCCCCCTTATGCTTCTTGCAACCTTAGCGCCGCAGCGCCCATATTTAACCTTTATTATCTTAATTGCATTCTTCCTTTTAATGAACGTAATCCTATTCAGAAGCTTTATATTCAAAAGGAAAAATAAAAAGAAATAAAATAAAACCGAGGAAAAGGCGTTGTACCGTTGAGGATGCAACGCCAGTTTTATTCGCCAAGGCGAGTTATAATGCTTCGCAGTTATATTTCTTCGTTCAAGTTATATTGCCTTCGGCAGTTTATGTGCGAATAAAATATCACTAAAACCGAGAGGTTTTAATATCACTTTTGATTCATCAAAAATAACACTGTGAGACCTGTCTCACAATATCACTCATTTGAGATGGGCAAAAGGGTTTTAGGTTCCCCTAACAAGCGAAATTGGCACTAAAATGTCCTGCTTGTTACGGTATGAGACAAAAGGATGTGTAGAAAATTCCACACATCCTTTTTAATTGTTCTTTATTAAAATTCATCCAATCGAATACACTTCCATAGAATAACCTAAAATATCTGACACATATGTTATTTTTCCTTTTACTGTTATAACTTGCCCTTTTTTAAGCTTTTTAACGGCTTCTTTTTGTTCATCTACCAAAAGTTCACAAGTCACACCGGTAATCGCCCAAGAATCATTCGTGGGATATAAATTAAAATCACCGCTGTCATCAATTCCGTCTACACGTCCTTTTACTGCCACATACTTTCCTTTATATTTTTCTTCCGCAGCAAGTTCATTGCTTTCTGCATCTTTAATCATTTTAGCAACAGTATAAGAAGTGAATTTAATATTGGGATTCTTAAACTCATATTCCTTATAGGTAATTATTATGGGCACGTCCTTGTTAAACCTATCTCCGCTCGAAAAACTTGTTTTTCCGTCAACCGAAACAGATTTCACATAGTTTAAAGAAAGAGATGCCCAAAATCCCGTACCCACTTCATACGAGGCTTTGGTTTTTACATTCTTAAAACCGGCATTTTTAAATTTTTCAACCAATTCTTTATATTCTCCGCTATAAGAAGAACTAACCGGTGTAGAAATTTCATTTCCTTGTTCTGTTGTAATAGTGCTTGCTGTCGAATTATCTTTTTGAACAGTACCTTTTTCTATAAATTCTTTCTGTTCTACATGTATAGAATCCTCATAACACGAAATTTCATATGCTATTTCGGTATCCTTAACAATTGAAAAATTAACTTTTGTTTCAGGACGTTTATAACTGCATCTCCTAAAAGTTATTGTGTGTTTTCCGGGTTCCAACCATATTTCAAAGTTGTTGTCTTCACCATGAGAAAGCGTTCCAAGTTCCGTGTATCCAACCTCAACATCTACACTATACTTATTCAGCAAAAGATTTGGTATGAATTCGATGTCAATTTTTACTTTATACTTTTCCATTTGACGGTGCGATATAATCACAACATTGGCATCAAAAGGAAACGTATCGGTAATGGTAAACGATTTTTCTGTATCTATAGATATCTCATTACGAAAAGTGTCCTGAGAATATTCAGGATCGATATCATTTTTAATTTCCACAGAAACATTAATAAAACCGCTCTTCTTAAATAGATTGGCCAATTCCTCTACATCCTTTGTTTTCACATCCTTATCCGATATAGGTACTGCAACGTGTTTTGCATCATAATAAGTGATTTCAATAGCAATTGTTTTTGACAGTTCCGTATCCTTAGAAAAGAATTCGCTACCATCTACCACTACTTTGAACACTTCGCCTTTTCGTTCCAATTCATCAGCTTCAAGTTCAGGTAAAATGTTTGTACGAATATTATTAAACCCTTTTTGATAAAGCAAATCAACTATCTCATCCTGCTTTTTACCTATATATTCAGTATCTCCAAAAGGCAAAATTGCAGTTTTCTTTTCCGTTTCGTTTTGATGATTGTTATGAATATTTACCGAACTGTTGTTATTACCTGATGTATAATTTTTTCTTGATGTATCATTCCAAGAATAACTATAAATATTTAATATTGTTATTAATATAGCTCCTATCAGCACTAAATAAGATATCCATTTTTTATCTATTTTGATAATTCCTTTATACATCAACAATGCAACAATTATTCCTGCAATTTGATGCAGTGAGCAAACTATTGCAAATGTTTTATTCAAAAAAAATGATATCATTAAAAGAATTGTAACGCTAACACCTGCTATAATAAGAATTTTATAGAAAATTTCCAATCGGTTCCAAAAGTCACTTTTATTATACGTTGGCTCATTATTTTTACATTCACATACTTTTTCCAACTCTACCCGTTCTGCCTTTGAAAAATTTTCTTTGACGTTATTTTTTAATTCATCTGATTCTTCTTTTGAGAGAACAATTCCACAAAAAGCACAAAAACGAGAGCCGTCTTGCAATTCTTCCCCACAATTTATACATTTCATTTACATTTCCTTCTTTCAGGCTTGTTATTTATAAATAAAGTTTGTTTAAGTATTCTTTTGAAAAGCTTTTTTAACTTTTTGCTTCAAATTACTTGCCATAGCGGAAACCGAATCTTTCCGACATAACGATTTGGCTTCTCGCTGTATCTGCGCTTTATTGGGTGTCATAGAAGACATCCCTACAACGATATTTTCTATAGTCTCATCATCTAAATAATTTTTTTCATATATGACGTATTTTTTAAAAAGAGAAAAGCCATCAGTTCTATCGTTTTTCATCTCGCTCATATACTTTTCGAGTTCAAAAAACCAATTATCATTAAAAAATGGTTTATATCCGTAAACTTCTTTATCCAACGTAGAGGCTTTATGTCTTATTTTTCTTTTAAAAATAATTTCGTGTTTCTTATTTCGAATGCTATCACAAAACTCTTTGATTTTCTCTATTTCTCCACCCTTACGAATATATTCTTGAGGAAATATTTGGGCAAAAGATATGGTATTTTCTTTTCCACTTTGATTAAGATAATAAAACTTAATTAAGCGGTTTACTTTAACCGTTTGTGCGTCTAAGCGTCCTCCCGCCCCACCTATTACAGCTCCAAGTAAACCTAAATAATATCCTCCGACAATAGCACCTGCTATCATACCACCGGTGCCTTTTTTTCTATCCAAAATCTCATCTTCAAAATCCAGAAAGACGAATGTTTTACAATCTATAATATTATAATTTTTTTCGTTAACAAAGACAAAACATCCTGCATTTGAATCAAATCCAAATTTTAAATGTTCTCCCCTTTCGAATCCCCATTGACTATTTAAAAAACATATTGTTATAGAATTATCACGAATTTTTCGCAAAAGTTTTTTGCAAATAGATGTAGTAGTTATGTTATCACTAAACGACTCTTTTTTATCAGTACTTTTCTTAGTTTTCGGACTTTTTTTATTTTCTTTGGTTGCAATGCTAAGCACAGAAACAATAATTTCAATCATACCCAAAACGCATAAAACAATTTTCAAATACGGCAATGAAGAAATTGTGGTAAAAAAATCCGCAATGTTTTCGATACCGTAAAAATACACCAATGCAAAGATTATTACGCCTTGTATCAAAAAAAGTTTCCAAAACGAAGATTGCCGATGATAATAACTTTTATATAAACAAGAGAAATCTAAAAGCAAAAGTAAAGATATAGTTGTACTGGCAGCAAATGAACTTAAAGTTACTTGTAAAAAATCGTTATAGTTAGAATTGGTATTATGTATTATAAGAAAAACAAATAAAATCATTTGTGAAAGTAATATAAAAACGCTAAAACTATATCCTTTTTTCTTCCGATACGCCGCTCCAACATCTTGAATTTCTTCTGTTGCATCAACTATTTCTTCTGCTATATTATCTAATAATTTCATATAACTTCCCAAACCTATTTTTCAAAATCAACTTTCTTTTTCGCAAATTCTTATTCACTTTTTTATATATTTATCGTCTATTTAAACCAATAAAAAGCTATGAATTTATCATAGCTTTTTACAACCCATAATTCACTTACATTATGACAAGCAATTTGTTATAGTCAAATAAATATTTAGCCAATCGAATACACTTCCATAGAATAACCCAAAAAATCAGATACATAAGTTATTTTTCCTTTTACGGTTATAACTTGCCCTTTTTTAAGCTTTTTAACGGCTTCTTTTTGTTCATCCACCAAAAGTTCGCAACTTACACCGGTGAGCGCCCAAGAATCATTCGTGGGATACAAATTAAAATCACCGCTGTCATCAATCCCATCAACTCTACCCTTTACGGCTACATATTTTCCATAGTATTTTTCTTCTGCAGCAAGTTCATTGTCTTCTGCATCTTTAATCATTTTAGCAACGGTATAAGAAGTGAATTTAATATCCGGATTTTTAAACTCATATTCTTTATAGGTTACGATTATCAGAGTATTCTTATCAAATCTGTCACCACTTGAAAAACTGGTTTTGCCATCAATAGAAATAGATTTTATATTATTTAAAGAAAGCGATGCAAAGAACCCTGTTCCTACCTCATAAGAAGCCTTGGTTTTCACATTTTTAAATCCGGCATTTTTAAATTTTTCAACCGCTTCCGTGTATTCACCGGAGAAAGAATTGCTAATTGGTACAGCAATACTGTCACCATCCGATTCAGGCGCTTCTTCGGAAGAAGATTCCTCAGATGAACTTTCTTCAGACGGAGTTTGTTCAGAAGTTTCATCCTGTGATATATCTTCGTCTGCCGAAGAATCGTTTGTTGAAGAAGTATCATCGAAAAAGTCATCCGCAATTTCAAAGCCCGAGGATATATCATCCGAATATTCCTCTAACTCACATCCCGTAAAGCCCAAAACAATAGCCACAACTAATAGTAAAGCAATAATTTTTTTCATTTTACCCATCCCCTAATTATGATATGCATATGTAATACATTTATATATTTGAGTGTAATATATTTTTTATGTTTTGTCAATATTAAAATATATTACGAGGTGATACAAATGTCAAAAGAGCCTTTAAAAATCAAAAAACGTGGCGAAGATGGTAATAAAGTAATTTCCGTAAGAATGCGCGAAGACATACTACGTGAACTAGATAAAATAGCAAAAGAAAGCAATTATTCCCGAAACGAACTTATTAATTTGATTTTGGACTATGGAATAAAAAACTTAGAAATCGAATAGCAAACAAAAATGAGTAGCCGCAGCTACTCATTTTTTATAGCTCAAGTAAATTTTTGTGCAAACGTTTTGCAATGGGGTTTTCTTCTCTTAATTCAGCGAGGCAGATTACGTAGCGTTTGCCTTCATAAATTTTTTCGCCTACTACAGTAGAGGGTTTGAAACTGCCGTTACAAATGAGTACAGGTTTAAAACCTTCGGCTTCAAAGCAGTTTCTTGCAATAGGTGTTAAGCGGTCAACCGATTTATCGTACCACATACGGAAATCCTTTGGCAAGAATTCGCTTACCGCTTCGTGCCCTGTTTTACGAGATAGGAAGTAGGTCATTTTGCCGTATGGCACCTGTCTTACTTTAACGGTTTCACCCGCTATTTCATAGGTACCTTCCTTTAGGTCGGTAATCAAAACAACCTCGCTGTTCTCAGGAACTTCTACATCCTCAAAAACTGTAAAATCAAAGGTTTGCTGAGCAATGGTTTTGCCGTTTTCATCAACAAGATACGCCTTTAATTTAAAGTTTTCTCTATCACTTACCTCTGGTGCTATAAACTCTATATTAGCGGCGTAATCTACGGTACAAGCGCCGTAAGAAGTATCTTGCTCACCGTACATAAGCATTTCATCATCTTTATAAAGTTCACAAACAAGTCTTACACCCTTTTTGCTATTTTCATTTTTATCATTACAAATAAAGGTTTCAAGGCTTATTTTTTCGCCCTCATAGTATGTAAAGCGGTCACTTCTGATGCTTAAAAGCAATGGTGACAGAGCATCACGGGATGCAAAATATGCCGCCTTTGGATTACGCTTTACGTCCATAATGGTTTTTAACCAACCCGACGGCCACGCGTCAATAAACAAATGCAGTGCGGTTGAAATCATACGGGGATCTCTTCTGTATGCCTCGGTCATCACCTTCATAGCATAAGCCTGATGTTCTTGCGAAGCGGTAACCCATTCATCGATAGTATCGGGAGTATCATAAAAAGATCCGTGCCAGGTCTTTGTTTGCGCCGCAATAATTCTGCCTACGTCGAAAGGTTCTTCCAGCCATTCTTTCGGATAACATTCGCGCATTACCTCTACAAAATCCATACCCTCTGCACCATATTCGCCACAGCTATAGTACCAACCGTCTGCTACGGGCTGACCAAAACCGCGGTGAAGAAGCCCGAAATCCTGTTGTCCGCCATTATACCAAAGAGTATAACAATGAACGTCGGGCATTGTATTTCGGGTTGGTGGATCAAAGTCACCGTCAACGTGCTTTATTACACAGTCGGGATGATTATATCTGACGGTTTTATCAAAAATTTCAAATAAATCTTCCATCTCATCACGAAGCATATATCTGTGAGGTTGACTATTTGCATTTTTCCACGGCTCGTTCATATAACTTATTACTACGTTGCATGGATGAGAGCGAACAAGACGCGCCATTTCTTCAACCTGACGATTAGCCTCGCACCCTTTGTTACGGCGCATTACACCAAAAAGCGGGAAATCGCTTTGGGTTAAAAGGCCGAGTTTATCGCAATACTCATAAACTTCTTCCTGTAAGGGACGTTGGGTTATTCTAAAGAAATTCATATTGCAAAGTTTTGCAAGTAAAATATCGTCAACAAGTTGGTCAAAGTCACCACACATTACGTCAAGCTGTTCAAATCCCATTGTATTGGCGCCCCTTAGTTTATAAGGTTCACCGTTAAGATAGAACATACCCTTTGGATTTGAAGTCAAATCCTGCTCAAAAGACCTCATACCGAACTGACGGCTTTTCGTATCAAAAATTTTCTCATCCTTAATAAGTGATACCTGTATCTGATAAAGCCACGGAGTATCGGGCGACCAAACCTTAACGTCATTTATATCAATAGGAATTTTATAGGTGTGAGTTCCGTGAAGAAGCAGTAATTGTTTATTATTAAACTTTGGTGATATTATTTTGTTTTCAAATAAAACCGCCTTGAAATTTTGTCCGTAAAGTGAAAGCGATATTTCGATTTCTTCCGGTTCGTAAGAGGTATTTACCGCCTCTACCCAAACCTCAGCCTTATTGTTTTTAAGGTCGGGACGAACAAAAACGTCGGTTATGTGCAAAGGATTTCTTATTTCAATATCTACCGTATCGTAAAGTCCCATACCCGGTGGGCAATGATGCCAACCAAGATCGATTTCATCATATCCTATACCGGTAGCGGCGTATATTTTATCTCCATAGTGAGTTTTTGCTCCGGGCAACCAACTTTCCAAATCTCCGCGCATAGAATAGTCGTTATCAAGCACTATTTCAAGTTCGTTTTCGCCCTCTTTGGCAAAACGGGTTATATTAAATTCAAAGGGAGAAAAGAAGCCTTCGTGAATACCCGCGCATCTGCCGTTTATATAAACACTTGCTATATAATCGGCGCCGCCGCAACAAAAATAAACCTCTTTTCCCGAAAAATTTCCAAGAGTAAAGGTAGATTTATAACTTTTGCTAACGTTACCGATTGGCCCGTCATAATGAGGAATGGTAACCTTTTTGTCGCCAAGCATAAAATCTTTAATGCTTATTTTCTCGGTTTGCGCTTTAACTTCAGGTGCAAAATCATTTAAAAACGGACGAAATTCTTCTCGTTTTATTTTTAATGCCTCATAAAGTTCCTCGCGTGTGTTTGGCAACCTTATTTCTTTTTGGCTTTGCTTTTTACCGTTTTTTAGATTTAGTGAATTATGTTCGTGTGGTATAGGTTGAGGGGTAACAAGACTATCAACAGCAGAGTTGTCCGCCATAGCCGCATAAGCAGCAAAAATATCGCCTTCCATATAAAACACTTCCTTCCACTTTCATTATATAATATAAGAAACTTACCGTCAACAAAACCTATTCCAAAAAAATGACTATTTTGTTGACCTTGACACCGATTATTGATATAATCTATCTTGAAAAAGGAGGCATTTTAATGGCTAAAATCAAAGATACTTTCGGTTACTCTGCAAAGGAGTACAAAAAATTCACTTTATGGGGTTGGCTTATGCTTTTAAGCTTCGGCCTCACCTATCTTTTCTTCTATAACGGAAGACAAAACATCAATCTCGTTATGACGCAGATGGCTGAGCAATTAGGCTCCACTACCGCAGCACTTGGTGTTGTATCCTCTGCGCTTTTCTGGTGTTATGCATTCGGACAGCTTATTAACGGACGTCTTGGCGCATTTTTCGGATACAAACGTTTTATGGCGTTCGGTATTTTAGCGTCGGCTATTATTAACGTTATTATTTCTTTCCAAAGTTCTATCCCCGTAATTGCTGTGCTTTGGGGACTTAACGGTTTCTTTCAGTCTATGGTATGGTCTAACGGACTTGGCGTACTTAACAAATGGTGGCCAAAGAAAAAGCGCGATTTGCAACCGGTCTTACTACCGCATTTTCCGGTCTTGCTCAGGTAGTCACCTATCTTACCATCCTTTTATGCCTTGGTTGGAACGAAAACTGGGGTTGGCGCGCCGCATTCCGTTATCCTATGGTACCTATGGTTGTTATGCTTATTGCATTCTTCTTTTTCTTTAAAGAAAAACCCGAAGATATCGGACTTGCGCCCTTCAGCGAAGAAAGCGACGGCAAGGACGATGCTCTCGAAAAAGAAATTGCCAAAAGAGGTTTCCTTTATCCCTACAAGGTTCTTTTCAGCGAACCAAAGGTAATTATTTTCTGTCTTATTTCGGCTATTGCCGGTATTGGCAGATACGGACTTATCACCTGGATTCCCACCTACTTTATGGAAGAACTGGGTCTTTCTATTAAGGACGGTATCTTTTCTTCAATTCTTCTTCCCTTCGGTCAAGCCTGTGCTATGTTTGTATTCCCTCTTATTACCGATAAACTTTTAAAGGGAAAAAGAGAGCCTATGCTTATAATTGCTTCTCTTATTACCGTTTGCGGTATGATTTTTTTCCCCTTTATAAAGAGTCAGCCCGTGGCTTCGGCTATGCTTTTCGTACTCGGCGTTTTTGCAATGGTAACGGGTGTTATCTGGGCTATTGCAGGAGATATCGGCGGCAGAGCCTTCTCCTCTACCGTAGTAGGCGTTTTTGACTGGGCGGTTTATATGGGCGCCGCAGTTCAGGCTATGATTTTCGGTTACGTAAAAGAAAAATTCGGTTGGAGTTCTATTTTCATAATAATTGCAATTTTATACATAATTCTTCTCGCGCTTACTT
>JAEIGA010012559.1_pt1 | contig 12855 bp, 9 predicted proteins | sample 9270691 | NCBI WGS metagenome assembly JAEIGA01 (sample SAMN17057246, study PRJNA624740) | gut metagenome | biome: biome; isolation source: fecal sample | host: Bos grunniens | place: China: Xizang | collected 2019 | reverse complement strand
GTGATAACCTCACAAGGGTGCAAATGTAATAAAAAAAGCAGACTCCACCAAATCAAGAGCCTGCCTTTCAATATTTTTCGCCAATAATTAACCTCTTATTCTATCTCGAAGATGCGCTCGTCGTTGTCGCCGACCTCGATTTTCACGACCATAGCATCGTCGGGAATGAGTGCCTCAATCATCTCGGGCCACTCCACAAGGCACAAATCGCCCGAGTAGAAGTACTCCTCGTAGCCAAAGTCAAAGACCTCCTCAATGCGGTTAATGCGATAGAAATCAAAGTGATAGATGCGATGCTCGCTACCCTCATACTGATTCACCAGCGCAAATGTTGGCGAGGTCACGGTATCCTCTGCACCCAAAAGCGCCACGATGCGGCTGATGAGCGTAGTCTTACCCGCGCCCATACCTCCACGGAAGAGCACCACGCGACGAGAACCCAGAGAGTCGATAATTGTCTGCGCCACAGAGTCCAACTGCGAGAGCGAATCTATTGTTATATTCTTCATTTTCAATTACTTTTTAGGTTTCAACACAATGTATGGCACCAGCATCTCCTCCATCGAAATACCGCCGTGCTGGAAGGTGTTACGGTAATAGCGGATAAACTTATTGGCGTCGTTGTTATAGACCAAGAAGTCGGAGTTGTAGGCGAAGATGTAACTTGACGAGAGGTTGATGCGTGGCAACTGAATATCCTCGGGGCGAGTCACCTCATAAACCTCGCGCGAGTTGTACTGCAGGTTGCGACCCGTCTTGTAACGCAGGTTTGGCGATGTATCTCTGTCGCCCGTCACCTTCACTGGGTTATCCACGCGGATGGTGCCGTGGTCGGAGGTGATAATCACCGTATGACCGCGCTCCGAGAGCAACTTCAGGATGGTGAAGAGGTCTGAATACTCAAACCACGAACGCGTGAGCGAGCGGAACGACGCCTCATCCTCTGTAAGTTCGCGGATGATGTCGGTCTCGGTGCGAGCGTGCGAGAGGATGTCGAGGAAGTTATAGACAATCACCGAGAAATCAGCATCATACAAGCGGTTGATGTTGTCAATCAACTTTCTACCCGCCTCGGGACGCACCAACTTATCGAATGTCCACTTGTAGTCCTTGCCGCACGACTGCATCTGTCGGCGCAGGAACTCATCCTCATACTGATTCTTGCCGCCCTCCTCGTTATCGTTGAGCCACTTGTTAGGCATCAGTTTATCAATCGCCAGAGGCATCAAGCCTGCGAAAATAGCATTGCGGGCGTACTGCGTCGCCGTAGGCAGGATGGCGCAGTAGAGGTCATCGACATCCACATCATAGTAGCCGCGCAGAAGCGAACTAATCACGCGCCACTGGTCGTAGCGAAAATTGTCGATGAGCAGAAGCGTGGTCTTTTCGTGCTTGTCCACCTCGGGGAAGATGCGCTTACGCATCAGCGTGTGCGACATCACTGGAATCTCGTCCAAATCCTCCACGCGCTTGTTTATCCAGTTGTAGTAGTTGCGGCGCACGAACTTGCAGAACTCCTGATTTGCCTCGGTCTTCTGGTAGGCCAAAATCTCCTTTATGCTCTGGTCGGATGATGACGACAGTTCAATCTCCCAACCCGTAATCTTGCGATAGAGGGCACTCCACGCAGCGAACGACGATGCCTGCTGACACATCGACGAGATGCGACCGAACTCGGCACGATAGTCCGCCGTAGTCTGCTCTGTAACAAGTTGTTGCGAATGGACATTCTTCTTTATCGAAAGGAGCACCTGATTCGGGTTCACGGGCTTGATGATGTAGTCGGCAATCTTCGAGCCGATGGCCTTATCCATAATGTTCTCCTCCTCGCTCTTGGTCACCATAATAACGGGCGTGGTTGGACGCACATCCTTAATCAGCGGCAGCGTCTCAAGACCCGTCATACCAGGCATCATCTCATCGAGGATAATCAAATCGTAGGCCGTCGAGCGCACCATATCAATGGCATCGTAGCCATTGTTGCAGGTGTCCACCTCGTAGCCCTTGCCCTTGAGGAATAGTGTGTGAGGCTTCAAGAGTTCCACCTCATCATCAACCCATAATATCTTTACCATAGTGTAATTTTTTCTAATTTAAGAACGCATCGAACACGGCGCGAATTGTGGGGAACGATGTTTTTATTTTCTCGCGTATCTCGCCTCGCCCAATCCATTCAGCACAAATGATGCCCTCCTCCTTTTGTGGAGTGAGTTCTGCCGACGAGCCCTGCATCTGATACCACGCCGTAAGTTTAAGTTCCCACTTGCCATAGAAACTATATCCGTGGAGCGTCGTTGCCAGCAGGCGACCCACCGACTCAACCTTCACGCCAGTCTCCTCCTCTGCCTCGCGCTGGGCGCACCAGTCGAACTCCTCGCCCATCTCGCGATGCCCCTTTGGCAAATCCCAACGCTCGTTGCGGCGAATCATCACCACCTCGCCCGCGGCATTCTCAACGATGCCTCCCGCAGCCTCAACCCACACGAACTGACGGGCAAATTCGATGAACGAATCCAACGGATTCGGCGACAAAACCACCACGCGCTTGTAAGTGTCAAGAAAAAGCACTATCTTCGCTCGTGAAATTGACTCACTATCGGTGTGGACCACACTATACCACCCCTCCGACTCCGTAGAAGCGAACTTCAGCAGTCGGTCAGCAAACGAGACTACAAGCGAGCCGTCGCTCTCGATGGGTAGCATTTCGCGAAGTTCCGCAATGCGCTTGATATCGCCCTCCAAGGCTGATTTGGGTATCATAGTTTTCATCGGCGTTGAGTTTATTATGCAAAAATAAGAAAATGAAGTTAAACACAGAAGAATAAAATGAAAAAATTATCTTTAATTATGGCTATTGCAGCTATGGCGTTAGCTTCCTGCACTATGGAGAAGCCCGCAACGCTCGACATTGACAACACCCTCACTCAAGAGGAGATTAACGAGGCTCGTTTGACTCCACCCGTAATGTGGAAGATGGGACGCCTGGGCGCAGCATCACTCTCACCCGATGCTTCGAAGGCAGTTTACACCGTCACACGCTACAATATGGCGGAGAACAAGGGCTTGACACAGATTTATGTGCGCGATATGGCGTCAGGCGAGGTGGCGACCCTTACCGACAACACATCATCGAACTCTGACCCACAGTGGAACGCTGATGGCTCGGCAATCTACTTCACATCAAACCGCAGCGGCTCGGTGCAACTCTGGAAGATGTCGCCCGATGGCAGCAACCTCAAGCAGGTGACTGATGTAGAGGGTGGCATCGAGGGTTATGGCGTCGCTCCTGCCGAGGACAAAATCTTCTATGTAAAGAAGGTACACGCCGCTGACACCAAGTCATCGGACATCTACAAGGATATGGACAAATCGAAGGCTCGCATCTACGACGACCTTATGTCACGCCACTGGGATTACTGGGATGAGGGCGATTACAGCCACATCTTCATCGTAGACCTCACCCCTGCGGGCTTGGCTAACGACAAGGACATCATCGGCGCAGAGTCTGCGTGGGATGCACCACTCGCACCATACTTCGACACAGCCGAGATTGCGTGGAGCAACGACGGAAAGAAACTCGCCTACACCTGCAAGCCACTCACAGGCGCAGAGTATGCCCTCTCGACCGACTCTGACATCTTCATCTACAACACCGAGGATGGCTCTACAAAGAACATCAACAAGATTAAGACAAACAAGGGTATGCGTATTATGGAGTTTGTGGGCTACGACCGCTACCCCGTTTGGTCACCAGACGACAGCCAGATTGCCTTCTGCTCGATGGCAACCCCAGGCTACGAGTCTGACAAGGACCGCTTGTATGTTTACACTCTCTCAACTGACGAGATGGTGGACCTCTCGCTTGACTTCGACCACAGCGCACAGAATGTAATCTGGACAGATAACAAGACTCTCTACTTCCTCTCGTCATTGTTCGGTACACAGCAGGTTTGCAAGGTGGATACCGAGGGCAAGAAGGTGGAGGTAATCACCTCGGGCGACCACGACATCGCTTCGATGAGCATCGCCGAGGGCAAGTGCCTCACTACGCTGATGACAATCAACACCGACAAGGAACTCTATGAAGTAAACCTCGCTGACGGCGCACTCAACAAGATTTCTGATATCAACTCACACATCTACGACAACATCAAGATGGGCGAGGTGCAGAAGCGAATGGTCAAGACTACCGACGGCAAGGAGATGCTCACTTGGGTAATCCTCCCACCAGACTTCGACCCAGCGAAGAAGTACCCTACCCTGCTCTACTGCGAGGGTGGTCCACAGAGCGTGGTTTCACAGGGCTGGAGTTACCGCTGGAACTTCCAGTTGATGGCGGCACAGGGTTATGTGGTTGTTGCTCCTAACCGCCGCGGCTGCCCATCATTCGGTAGCGAGTGGCGCGAGCAGATTTCGGGCGACTACTCTGGTCAGAACATCCAGGACTACCTGGCGGCTATCGACGAGGTGGCGAAGGAGCCTTGGTGTGACAAGGATAACCTCGGTTGCATCGGCGCATCTTATGGCGGTTACTCGGTTTACTACCTGGCTGGTAATCACGAGGGTCGTTTCAAGGCATTCATCTCTCACTGCGGTATCTTCAACTTTGAGTCAATGTATGGCGAGACCGAGGAGTTGTTCTTCGTGACACACGACTACGGCGGCAACTACTGGGACAAGTCAAACGCCATTGCACAGCGCTCATACGCTCACTCACCACACAAGTTCGTGCAGAACTGGAACACTCCAATCCTCATCATCACTGGCGAGTATGACTTCCGCATCCCTTACACACAGTCATTGCAGGCATTCACCGCAGCCCGCCTGATGGGTGTTGATGCTCGCTTGGTGGAGTTCGAGAACGAGGCTCACCAGGTATTCAAGCCACAGAACTCAATCGTCTGGAACCGCGAATTCTTCGGCTGGCTGGATAAATATTTGAAGAAGTAAACATCTATTTAAGTTCGCATAGAGGTTGCCCGACCGCCGAGGTTGGGCAATCTTTTTTTATGCGCTTGCAAGACTCTGGAAAATATTTACTATCTTCGTTGCAATAACTTTTTTTGAAAACCTAAAACAATTAAATATGAAAAAGTATTTTATCTCTTTCGTTTTGACTCTTGCGGTGGCTATTGGCTGGGCGCAGACGCCACAGATGATGTTTGGCGACACCTCGCACACAGGCGTACCATTCAGCAAGGACCCCCATGTTGTGAAGTTTGGAGGTCGTTACCTTATGTATTTCTCCATCCCGCCATACAAGGATAAGCCAGGTTCGGGTTGGAACATCGGTATCGCCGAGAGCCACGACCTTGTGAACTGGACAAAGGTTGGTGAGATTACCCCTGCCCTAGGGTGCGACTACGAGCGCAAGGGTCTTTGTGCGCCAGGTGCTCTGGTGCGCGACGGCAAGGTACATCTCTTCTACCAGACCTACGGCAACGGCGCAAAGGACGCCATCTGCCACGCATCATCCGCTGACGGCATCAACTTTGAGCGCAACCCAACGAACCCAATCTTCAGCCCTACGGGCGAGTGGAACTGCGGTCGCGCCATCGACGCCGAGGTGTTCTTCTTCAAGAATAAGTTTTTCCTCTACTTCGCTACACGCGACAAGGATTTCAAGGTGCAGATGCAGGGCGTAGCAACCGCTCCCGCCGACACCGACTTCAGCCGCGAGGACTGGACACAGGCGTGCGACGAGTCAATCCTCAAGCCCGAACTCGACTGGGAGAAGCAGTGCATCGAGGGTGCTTCAATCTGCCGTAAGGGCAACCGACTCTTTATGTTCTATGCAGGCGCATACAACAACGAGCCACAGCAGGTGGGCGTAGCCACAAGCAAGGACGGCATCCACTGGGAGCGCATCAGCCAGGAACCATTCCTTAAGAACGGCAAGCCAGGCGAGTGGAACGAGTCGGAGTCGGGTCATCCCCACATCTTCACCGACGAGGACGGACGCACCTACCTCTTCTTCCAGGGCAACAAGACGCGAGGTCGCAACTGGTTCCTCTCGAACATCGAGGTGTTGTGGAAGGGCAAGAAACCATACTTGAAGCAATAAACAAAAAGAGGCTGTCGCAGAAATCTGGACAGCCTCTCTTATTTAGTCTTGCGAAGGATTACTCCTCGTCGAGATATTCGTAGTCGATTGAGCCATCGATTGGCATCTCAACTGCGTTGTTCACATAGAAATAACTCTTGCCGTAACTATTCTGCTCTGGTGAGGTCACGAACAATACCAAACGGCAGTTATCCGCCACCCAGTCACTCTTGAGTTTGATTGAGAATGAGTGAGAAACGGTCTCACCAACCTCAAACTCAAGTTCTCGTGTCTCGGTCTTGATATTTCCATTCTTATCCTCCACCTCAACTTCACCCTGCTTCAATGTATAACCGGTGAAATCAATATTGGTACGCTTGCTATCAGCAACACGGATACAGTGGTCATGGATGTCGAAATTACCCACGGCAACACCATAGTTCTGCTGCTTGCCATATACGCCATCCTCAATCAACCATGCACCCATACGGAAGCACTGCTTTTCTCCAGCCTTCAGAGTAGCGGTGACTGAAATGGTGCGTGTAGCCTCATCATACTCCGACACGGCTGCAATACCCGCGCGGGCATTAACACGCGCAATAGCATTATCAAGCAGCGATGACACTGGGCCATAGTAATAGTTAGTTGTACGGGTGTGCATATCTACTGCCACCTGTGGATAACTTGCAATACCCATAGCCTGATCGAGCGACGCACCATCAAGGTATGCTGGATCCTCACCGTTGTAGCGGTGAGCCGCAACCAGGATAGCATTCTCATTATACTTCTGGCTTGTGGTATCCGACATAATCTGGCGCAATGTAGCGGTCATACCTGGGCAATAGCCACAACCAGTACCAGTAAACTGAATCAAAAGCACACGGCGCTTGAAGTTAATCTTGTCGGGATTATTATCCTCTGGCGCAACGGGTGCATCTGGACGCTTCTCGGCGGCTGTGATTTCAATTGTCTCGGTGTAATCGGTGCCATACGCCGCCCAGAACTCATACTTACCCTTCTTGGTAGTTGAGAACTTCATATCGGGCAGATTAACCTCCTGATTTGAACCATCGTAGAGAATGAAATCCTCGGTAATCTCCACACCACCCTTTGTCAGTACGAGTTTTGCGAAATCCTCGCCATCGGCTACGATAGTCGAAGGTGTTGCGGTCAATACCAACTCGCCATCCGCGGGAATCTGTGGCTTCACTGGTGCGTTCATATCCTCATCGGTACCCACACCCGTCAAACACGAATTGCACAACGCAATGGCTGCACAAAACATTGCAAATAATTTAATTGTCTTCATAGTTGTCAGGTATTAGGTTTAGAATGAAGATGTGAGAACGAGGTTCACGCCAGTATAGGCTGGTGAGAATCGGCATACACCGCCCGAGCATACATAACCTGCGCGGTTACGACCATAACTCAACTGCACGCGAGTGCGGTTCTGGGTGTAACTGAAACCACCGCTATAATAGTTCTTCTTTGTTGTACCGTTGTTGTACATATCGCTTACGAATACGCTCCAGTGAGGTGCAAAACTGAACTCTGCCAAACCTGCAACCCAGTCGCGCTCAAACTCGTGTGACCAGAGGTACTGCGCCTCAACACGCAACGACTTCTTGCGGTCGAACTTATATGTCACATCGCCCACAAAGACATTCGACACATAGGTGCGGTGCTTGAAACCGTGTGTTGGGTTCCACTCCTGGAACGAGTAGAGGAAGATAGTCTTGAGGTTCTTGCCCCACTGACGCTCGATATCGAAGTTGAAATCCTGCCACAGACGCTCGTGGTTGCCCGTTGCAGCCTGCTCCTTACGCAAGGTGTAGAACAACGAGTAGTTCACATGGAAGTTCCAGTAGCGATAGCGGTCATTCTCATTACGCAACGAGTAGCAGAGATCGACCTGACCACCCATCTCGCCCTCGGTGTTCACCTGATAAGGGTTCAGGTTGGCGAGCATATAGGTATATTGGCGAGTCAATGCTGGCAGGTAGTTAAGCGTGTTGGCAACGCCCGCATCGTACAGCGAGAGGCGAGTTGCCATATTGCTCAACTGGCGGTAGGTACCCATAAAAGTGAAGTTGCCATAGTTGTAACCAACCTCACCCAGGATTGCCGAGCCGCGCTCTGCCTGCTGTGACGATGGCGCGAGGTCCTTGCCCTTTGAGACATACTCTCCGCGCAACGACAGACCATTCCAGCCGAAGTTCACGCGACCAGAGTACATATCCATATTTGGCGAAGTAAGACCCACCTGCGAAAAGTCCATCATTGGGTCGAGCGAGAGGCTCTGGTAGCGGTTTACATAACTACCCTCCAAAGAGAGCAGCGCCGACTCCATACCCACAATGTCAGCCAAAGATATGCTCAAGTCGGCGGCACGCACCCAACTATCGGCGTAGTCGGTGTAGAGGCGTGGACGGCCATACATACCCTTCAGCGACACATAGTTACGGAAGTTATATACGCCGCGGATACCCTCCAACGAGTTGTTCAAACCCAACTGACGGTCCTCGAACGAGCGGAATACAAGTCCGTTACCCAACTGGTCGAAGATATCACCCACATAGAGTTCGAAGTTCTCGTCCTGCCACTGCACATACTTCGATGCGAGGTAGAACTTATGACCCGAAGCCAAATCCTCGTAGCCCTGCAACACTGGCAAGAAAGCGTTAGCCTGCACACCTGCCGAGAAGCGACCATTCGAGTAGTCTAACTTGAGGTAGTTGTTTGAGCCAAATCGGTCCTCGGGACTCTCGCCAATCTTACTATCGTTCATATAGTAGATTGAGTTTGACTCCAGACTACCAGAAATCTGGCCCTCGCCAAACTGCGCCTGTGCAGAAGCAACACCCGCAAGAAACAATCCAGCAATAAATAATGCTACTTTTTTCATCGAGGATTACTTTTTCTTGAGTTTCAAAATCTGATCAAACAGAAGTTGCTCACTGCCTGGGGTGTAACCCGAGTGAGAGAAGACAATCTTACCGTTTGCATCCACCACGAATGACTGTGGAGTAAGCGACACATTCATCGCGCGCTTCAAGGTCTGCTTGTCATCATACAAGCACACAAACTCCCAACCGCGTGATGTCGCGATTGCCTTGGCAGATGCCTTCAAGCGTGCATCGTCAATCGACACAGCCACAACCTCGAAATCAGCCTCCTCGCGCCACTCCTCGAGGGCGTCGTTGATGGCGTTGAGCTCCTGAATACAAGGCTTGCAGGCGATTGACCAATAAGAGATAATCATTGGCTTACCCTTGGCGATGCTTCTTACGGGAACAATCTTTCCCTGTGCATTCTCCACCTTTACATCTGGGAGCTGCTGGGCTGAAGCCACCATAGCGACCATAAGCAACCCGAACAAACAAAACAGCTTCTTCATAATTTTCTTGTTTTTGATCCGATTTATTAAAAAAACCGCAAATGAGGAGTCCCCTTTAGAGAAACTCCTCATTGCGAAATATTATTGTCCGATTACTTGCGAACCTTTGCCTGTGCAGCGTTGAACTTCTGAACGCGAGCGTTGATCTGCTCGAAGTTCATAGCCTTACCCTCCAACTTCTTTGGAGCAACCTTCTTAACACCTGCAAATGGAGTGCGAGCCTTTGGTGCTACGATGTTGATCTCACCACCGTTATTAACAACCTTTGTGCCCTCAGCAACCTTAGCCTTGCGAGCAGCCTCTACATCTGTAGTAGCCTCGTCGCCAGACCAACCCTTGGTCAAGACAACCTCTGATACGATCTTTGTATCGTAGAGGTATGAACCCCAAGATGTTGAGTAAGCGATGTTAGGATAGTAAACTACCTCATCCAATGTGTATGACTTGATAGTGATAGTCTGCTTGTCCTCTGATACCTCAACTGGCAAGTTAGGCCACTTGCTTGCATCATCCATATCCTCCTCTGCTGGAGTCATATAAGCAGCGTTCTCATCCTTGTTAGCACCAACCAAGTGGTAACCATAAGAGCTTGACCACTGTGACAATGGAGCGATACGGTTTACATTTACTGGAACGAACAATGAACCATCCTCGGCTACCTGCAAGTACCACTTTGGACCGAACTCGTAAGTCAAGAGGTCAGTGTAAGATGCGTTGTACTCTGGGTGGATGAACAAATCCCATGGAGTAGCAAGCTGGAGTGGGCTCTCATCGCCATCAACCATGTAGAAGTCGAAGCCCCAACCTGTACAAAGGATACGGTTCTGACCGCGAACTGCTGCGTTGAAATCCTGAACACCCTGCTTCAACTCTGCGAAGTAAGCGTCAGTCATCTCCTTGCTTACGCCGTTAGCATCGTAGAGGTCATAAACATCCTGTGTCAAAGACTCTGGGCAAGTGACATCGCCGATAGTAACCTTTGTCTTAACCTCCTGTGTACGATCGTAGTAACCATATACGCCGTCACCGTCTGGGTCACCGTAAGCCTGCTTGTAGATAGTTGCAGTAGCAGTCCAGTCACCCTTCAACTCCTCGTAGTATGGAGAGTCGATAGGCTCTGCATCTGGAATGCGTGAAGAAGAAGCCTCACCTACAGCCGATGGGTTCTCACCCTCGAATGTGCTTGGACGACCCTCCTCGTTCCAACCCATTACAGCCAAACGAGACTGTGAGTTCTCACGAACATCGAAGTAAACATCGTAACCACCGTCAGAATTAACCTGTGCAATCTCATCCTCAGAGAATGTAGCGTAGCCACGGTTGCTTGATACCAAGTCAGCATATGTAGAACCGTAAGAGAGCTCGATGTTGAACTCACGAACATAGTTCATAGCGTAAGCGATCTCTGCAACAGGAGCATCCTGCCAGTTAGTACACTTAACATTGAAACCAACCTTGAATGCAGACTCTGCTGGCAAACCAGTAACCTCAATCTGTGGAGCATCCAAAGTGTAGTCTGGCAACTCGAATGTGTAGTGGTTGAAGCTCTGTGACATCTGGTCAGCAACCATACCGTCATCAGTATCCTTACCGCCCATAGCAGTTGCGATTACATGGTAAGTAGCAGTTGGAGCCATCTCCCATACGAAGTCAGACAAGTAAGCCTGCAACTGACCACCGTAGTACTCGTTGATCTCCTGTGTATAAACTGTACTGAAACCTGACATCATACCATAGTATGAAGTAGTGTACCACTGCAACAAGCTCTCATCACCGCCGAGGTAGTTATCTACCATATCCATATAAGTAGCGTGATCCAAGATAGCGAGGCAATAGCAGAATACATTCTCATCGTGAGTGATGTTGATTGTAGCATTCTTTGGAGACAAGTCCTCTGTAGAGATGTAAACCTTACCATCGAACTCTGATGGTGGCAAAGTAGTCACCTCTATCTTCTTGTGGTAAGCGCCCTCATTCCAGTAGTCCTCCTCGTTAGGGAACTCGCCGCCTTCCCACATAGCAGCCTCATAATCACCCATGAAGCCCATCTCGTCGAATGGCATGAGGTACCAGCCCTCACCCCAGCCCCAGTCGCTCTCACCCCAGCCGAACTCTGAGATCAAGAGGATCAATGGCTCACCTGGTGCGATGAAGTCCCAGTAGTAAGCAGCATCACCCCAATCATCAACTACGATGTCACCGTTCTCGTCAGTTACATAGCGGTGATCCTCATCGATGTTCAAGGTAGTGTCATCTGTAAGGATTGAAAGTGGATACATCTCATCGTTAAGGCAAAGCATACGAGCATCGGCAGTTGGACCCATCCAACCATTCTTGTTGCTGTTGTACATAACGATGTTCTGAACACCCCACTTCAATACTGAAGTACCAGCCTTTACCTGCTCTGGCACCTTGATGTGAACATCCATACCATCAACCTTAACCTTTGTAACTGTTACCTCCTCGCTGTAGTCCAAAGTTGTGAACTCTGCAACAACTACATCCTCGAAGAACTTCTCCTGCTGATACTCATCTACATACTTCGCAGCAGCGTAGAATGAATACTCAGTCAAGCGGTCAAGACCGTTGATGTTGATTGTGATCTCACCATCAGCACCCTCTACGGCTGTACCATCCTTGAAAATTACTGTCTCTGATGGAACCTGCTCGTTTGCTGGCAATACCATCCAAGCCCACTCTGAAATAGACTTTGTAGAAACTGTTACCTTAGCAGTATCCCACGAGGTCGCCTCTGCAACAGCTGCCATTTCTGGAACAACTGGATCTGGCGTCTCATCCTTCGAGCAAGCAGAGAATCCCATGCCCATCAATACCAATGAGCAAAAGATCAATGTGTTACGCAAAATTGTACGCATAATTAATAGTTATTAAGTTTATAAAAAGATATTTATTTTTGTGAAAACGATGCGAAGGTAGTAATAAAATTCATAGGTTGTACCGCCAATGTTAAAAAATTATTAACAAATTGCGTTTTGGCGGGTGTAATTTTTGACCAAAACTCGCCCCGAAGTGGCTGTGAACCTTACATTTCGTTATTTCAATGGGTGGTTTTTGTTAATAACTTTAGGCAAGCGGGGCGTTTGAGGTGTCACACAAGTAGAATTGCTGATTTTTGCATTTTTATGCAATATGCAAACAAAAGCGGTATCCCCAGCCACAGAAAACCTCCTCACGACTGGGAAATACCGCTCAAAACGAAGCGATTATATCGTTATTTCAAATTCGCCTTCCTGATGTTAGTCACCTTCACGCCGTCGGAATGGAACGCCACGCCCTCAACCTTCAAATCGGGGCGGTAACTCAACATCGTGCGCTGACCTGCAATCTCAACATCGACAATCGAGCCACGCAACTTGCTATGGTTATAGACACACATTCGCACGCGCACCTTGCC
>JAEIGA010012558.1_pt1 | contig 12855 bp, 11 predicted proteins | sample 9270691 | NCBI WGS metagenome assembly JAEIGA01 (sample SAMN17057246, study PRJNA624740) | gut metagenome | biome: biome; isolation source: fecal sample | host: Bos grunniens | place: China: Xizang | collected 2019 | reverse complement strand
GAGATCCTTCGTTTCACTCAGGATGACAACGTTGAATGCAAACACTCTATATGCGTCATTCTGAACGCAGTGAAGAATCTCTCGGGATGTAATAACGTTCGTGCTATCGTCGACGGCCGTGCTATCCCAGAGATCCTTCGCTCTGCTCAGGATGACAGCGTTGGTTGCGGAGGATTTTTGTAGGGTGTTTAGAGAGTCTAAGGAGTTTAATGAGTTTAATGAGCTTAAGGACTCCAAGAAGCCTGCAAATCCCCAACTTCACTAAATTCCCTAACCTCCCTAAATTCCCTAACCCAACCTTCCCCCACTACCACCTCCTTCACCACCATCCTCAGCCCACACCAACATATATAAACAAAAAACTCCCGACGCTTATGCATCGGGAGCCTTCGTTTATACTACCTTTCGATTACTTTGCAGGACGCATAATAACCTTAGTGTAGTTGCCATCTGCGAGGATCTTAGCGGCCATAGCCTTAACATCGTCGTAGGTGATTGACTCTACAAGACCGAGGTAGTTCTCCTTGTAGTTGTAGCCCTCCTCGTACCAGCGAGTGATAGCCGACATCCAGCCGCTATTCTGCTCGAGGACATTGCCATAGTTCTTCTTCAAGAACTCGCGTGACTTCTCGATATCGTCAGCCAAAGGACCCTCCTCAGCGATCTTATTGAGCTCTGCGAGACAGATCTCTACCAACTCGTCAGCAAGCTGCTCGTTAGTGTCGAATGCGATAAGCAATGTGTAAGCCTCGACAGGGTACTTCTCGATACCACCAGCAACCTGAACGCCGTAAGTACCACCCTTCTCCTCACGGATAGAGATGAGGTAACGTGAGTCGAGAGCACGGCTCAAGAAGTCGAGCACGAGACGGTTCTTAGCGTTGTTCTCCACCTCGCCGTTGAATGTGAGGTAAACAGATACCTTAGGCTGCTGCATAGATGCTGTGAAGTCGTTAGTAACCTCACCCTTAGCCATACGCACGCCATCGTCCTTAACATCGTAAACCGACTTCTTAGCAGTTGGGAGTGAGCCGATATACTTCTCAACGAGTGGCTTCAAAGTCTCGAGGTCAACATTACCAACGATCTGGAAACGGAAGTCGTTAGCATAGCTGAAGAGCTCAGAGTGAACAGCCTTGAGGTCAGCGATGTTGAGAGCCTCGATATCATCAGCGTTAGTCATCTGGCGACGTGGGTGGTTGCCATAGAATGTCTCGGTGTAGTTCTTACCCATAATGTAAGATGGATCAGACTCCATATTACGGAAGTAAGGAACATACATATTCTTCAAGTTCTGAAGGTCAGTCTCATCGAAGCGAGGAGCTGTGAAGTTGAGATAGAGGAGCTGGAGGATAGTCTCCATATCCTTTGGTGAACCACCTGCAGAAGCGTAGTGCTCATACTCGCCTACAGAGACACGTGCATAAGCATTCTTACCTGTAAGCTGCTTAGTGAGCTCAGTAGATGAGAGGTCAGCGATACCTGACTGGCTCATCACCATTGCGAGCATACTTGCTGGGAAGCACATATCGTCAGCGAGCAACGACTGACCACCCTTAGCAACAGCCTGAATCTGTACCTCGTCAGCCTTCAAAGTAGAAGGACGAACGATAACCTTGATACCATTCTTCAAAGTCCACTCAGTGTAGCCGAGTGACTCGTTCTCAGCAGTAGCCTTAACCTTTGAGCCCTTGAGCTTAACGTTAGGGGCGATCAATGGCTTAACCACGGTGTCATCCTTGTAAGGCTCGAGCTCTGCAGCCTTAACCTCATCGATGATAGCCAAGAATGCCTCATTTGTAGGGATCTCCAAGCCCTCCTTCTCAGGAGTACGAGCCAAGATTACGAGGTTCTTATCTGGAGCAGCAATTCCGAGATACATACCATTTACGAGGTCGAGTGAGAGCGATGCGAGGATCTGCTGATCGAGCATCCACTCAGTCTCAGCATCCATCATAGGAGTACCCTGAGCATAGAAGTCGAGGTAACGCTGTGCATAGTCATCGTTGCGAACGTCGTTGCGGTTAGTGTACTGACGCTCAGCATACATCTTATACTCAGCCAAAGCACGGTCGAGCTCAGACTGTGTGAAGCCGAAGCGACGCATACGCTCCATCTCGGTGTAGATAGTGCGGAACGCATCTGTCAAACGACCCTCGTGAGCAGTTGCTGAGAACATTGTAGACTCCATAGTTGGGCAGATACCGATGCCACCCTCCGACATACCACCACCAAGGATTGGGGCATCAGCCTTCTCAGAGATCTCCTCGAAGCGGTTGTCCATCATCATAGATACGAGGTTGAACACCACGTTCTGGAAGTAGCCACCCAAAGAGTTCTGGAGCTCCTTAGGAGTAGCCTCACGACGAGCAAACATCATCACAGAAGACTGTGTGAGCTCAGGATCAGAGAATACTGAGATGATAGGAGTCTCAGTCGCAGGCACCTTGTGAAGTACCTTCTGAGCAGCGTCAGCTGGAGATGCTGGGATGTCGGCCATCAACGCCTTGAGCTTAGCCTCGATAACGTCAACATCGATATCACCAACGATCACGATTGCCTGATACTCAGGACGATACCACTTCTTATAAAAGTTAACCAACGCCTGCTGGTCGAATGACTGAAGACCCTCGAGGTAGCCGATAAGGTTGCGGTGCTCGTAGAGAGTGCCCTTGAACAAGTTGCGAATCATATCGTTCTGAGCACGGAGGCCTGCACCATCACGAGTACGGAGCTCCTCCTTGATTACGCCACGCTCCTCGTCGATCTCCTTAGGATCGAGCTCGATGAACTGTGACCAGTCGTGCAAGATCTGGAGTGCGAGGTCGACATTCTTCTCATCAACAGTAGGGCAATCCTTGATCATATACTCAGTGCAGTCCCACGATGTGAAGGCATTGAGGTTGTAGCCAAACTGCACACCGATAGTCTCCAAGGTCTCGATCATCTGCTTACCTGGGAGGTTCTTAGTGCCGTTGAAGGCCATATGCTCGAGGAAGTGAGCAAGACCCTGCTGATCGTCCTCCTCCTGGATAGCACCTACGTCGTGGTAGATGTAGAAGCTCGCCTGACCCTTAGGCTTCTCGTTGTGGCGAATGAAGTAGGTCATACCGTTGTCGAGCACGCCTACACGCACATCAGGATCCAATGGAAGCTGCTGGTCCAGTGGATTCTCCTGTGCTGACAAACTCATAACACCAATTACAAGTGCTACGAGCGACAAGAAAATTTTCTTCATAGACATTGATTGTTAAGTAATTATGTTAGTTTAAAAAATCTGCACTATATACTTTAAGTATATTAATTCAAGCAAAGGTACTCTTTTTTGCTCAAAAATCAACTATTCAAGACAACTTTTTTTATCAAAAGAGCTATTTTTACCAACTGTGTGCACAATAATTCTCATTTCCAGAAACGTTATTTCGAGAAAAATTAGTATATTTGTGCAACAAAAAATTTGAATTTTTATGGCAGAAATCTCAACATACAACTACCGCATCGAGCCACAGGATGTCGACTTCACGCTGCGTGCCTCAGCTTCGTCTGTAATCAGCTATATGCTCAACGTTGCAGGTGCCGATGCCGACCGCAAAGGCTTCGGCGTGGAGGAGCTCCAATCAAAATCGGCGACGTGGGTACTCTCGCGTCTTGGTGTCGAGATCTACACGCAACCCGAGCAGTATGAGGCTATCGAGATCGACACGTGGGTCAACGAGTTCAACCGCCTCAGCTCCACTCGTAACTTCCGTATGCGTCAGTGCGACAAGCTATTAGCTGCTGGCGTATCGCAGTGGTGTATGATCAATATGGAGACTCGCCAGGTTGTCGATATGTCGCTTTTGAAGCAGACCTACGAGCAGGCTATGGTTGCCGAACCATCGCCCATTGCAGGCCCCGCACGCCTACGCCCCACAGAGCCCACGACAACCACATCACGCACTGTAGTCTACAGCGACATTGACTTCAACCGCCACGTCAACACGTTGCGTTATATCGATATGGTCTTCGACGCTATACCACTTGAGCTTATTGAGAAGAATGCAGGTATGCGTATCGATTTCAACTTCATCGCCGAGGCACGCTACGGCGAGACCCTCACAATAGGCATCTCATCTGCTGACAACGTATACCAGGCAGAGATATCGTCCGAGGGCAAGACCCTGTGTCGTGCAAGAGTAGAGTTTAAATAAGCATAACACTTTGATGAGCAAGCCGTTGCACATAGCTATCGTAGGCCCAGCACACCCCTACCGCGGAGGTCTCGCCTCGATAATGGAGACTATGGGACGCGAGTTTCAGCAGCGTGGCCACAAGGTCGAGATCATCACCTTCACACTGCAATACCCCGCACTCCTCTTCCCCGGCAAGAGCCAGACTGTAGACACCCCCGCACCCGACGACCTCGCCATAGAGCGTGCAGTCTCTACGGTCAACCCACTCACGTGGTGGCGTGTGGGCCAGCGTCTGCGTCGCAGCCGTCCCGACATCGTGCTTATGAAGTACTGGACACCCTTTATGGCCCCCTGCTTCGGCACCATCGCACGCCTTGCTCGCAAGAATCGCCACACCAAGGTGATCTGCCAAATCGACAACGTCGAGCCTCACGAGCACCACACGACCGATGCGATGTTCAACCACTACTACCTTCGCTCGGTAGATGGCTTTATATATATGTCCGAGCAGGTACACAGCGAGCTTGAGGCCTACACCTCAGCCCCAGCACTCTTCTCCCCCCACCCAATGTTCGAGCACTTTGGCACAGCTCTTGATCGCAATACTGCCTGCGAGAATCTCGGACTCGACCCCACGGTGCGTTACGCCCTCTTCTTCGGCCTTATTCGCGATTACAAGGGTCTCGACACCCTCCTCGAGGCGTGGGCCAAGTTCCGCCACAAGGGCCATAAGCTCCTCATCGCTGGAGAGTTCTACGCCTCACGCGACAAATATATCGAGCTCATCAAACATCTCGGGCTCGAGGACGACATTGTTCTCCACGACCACTTTGTGCCCGATGCCGAGGTACGCAACTACTTCTCTGCATCCGACTGCGTTGTTCTGCCCTACAAGACAGCAACACAGAGCGGCGTGACACAGATAGCCTACAACTTCCGCCTGCCCATCATCGTTACAAATGTGGGTGGCCTTGCCGAGATTGTCCCCGACGGCCGTGTGGGCTTTGTCACCGAGAGCAGCGTCGAGGGCGTGGTCGATGCATTGGAGCGTATCTACGAGGGTGACACCCTTGAGTGTTTCCGCGAGGCTATGATCGAGGAGCGTCGCCGCTTTTCGTGGGGTGCTATGTGCGACCGTATTGAGGAGCTCTACGAACAGCTTTAATGGAGCAAAACGCCATTTTCGCACGAAAAGTGAGATAAAAATTTGGTCATTAATACGAAAAACATTATATTTGCAGACAACAATACAACAGTATAATTATATGCAGAAGCTCTACATCATAGCGGGTTGCAACGGTGCTGGTAAGACTACAGCATCCTACACTATGTTGCCTGAGTTGTTGCATTGCCACGAATTTGTCAACGCCGACGAGATTGCCCGAGGACTCTCACCATTCAATCCCGATAGTATGGCTATCGAGGCAGGTAGGCTTATGCTACGCCGCATAAACGACCTACTCGAGGAGGGGGCAGACTTTGCATTCGAGACAACACTATCGACTAAGACCTATCAAAAATTTGTGGAGCGTGCCCACGAGCGTGGTTACTTCGTGTCGCTGCTCTACTTCTGGTTACCATCGCCCGAGCAGGCCATCCAGCGTGTAGCTAAGCGTGTGAGCCTTGGCGGGCATAATATCCCCACAAACACTATCTGCCGCCGCTACGAGAGTAGTATGCGAAACCTCACGTCGCTCTATATGCCTATATGCGACTATTGGGTTATTTACGACAACTCTACGGCCGAAGGGGTAAAAAAGATAGCGTATGGCTCGAAAAATGAAATAAAAGAGGTGGTCGATCCGTTAGCGTACCAGAAGATTTTGAGTTATGAGTGATTTTGAGATAAGAGAACTTCAAGAACGTATAGATGCTGGCATTCTGCTGGCACAACGCCGCCTTATCGAACGAACACGTCGCGACAATGGCGACCTCGTCGTAGTGCGTGATGGCAAGATTGTCCATCTCACACCCGACCAACTACTTCGAGATTAACAGTAGGCCCCGTCATCGTACGATTGGCCTCATTCGCTATACAAAGTAGCAAGACACACAGCGTGTCTTGCTTTTTTTGTTTATTATTGCTATTGACAATACAAACATTTTTTTATATCTTTGCTCAGTTAAACTTGCTTTATATGGGATACGACGTTATTGTTATTGGTGCTGGTGCTGCAGGATTGATGGCAGCAGGTACAGCAGCGATGAATGGCCACTCGGTGCTTCTTATGGAGAAGATGGAGAAGGCGGGCCGCAAAATACGAATCACAGGTAAGGGCCGTTGCAACCTCACAAATGCACGCCCCGCCGAGGAGTTCATCGAGAAGGTACGCACCAATCAGGAGTTCTTCTCTGTGGCCTTCGCAGAGTTCAACAACCGTGCCACAATACGCTTCTTCGAGCGTATAGGCGTGAAGCTCGAGACCGAGCGTGGCGAACGAGTATTTCCCAAGAGCGGCAAGGCGTGGGACATCGCCAATGCCCTCGTGGACTTCTGCCTCGACAAGGGTGTCAAGATTGTCTATAAGACCGAGGTGACAGCCATCGAGACCATCGGTGGTCGCATCACCGGCGTACGCTATCGCAATGCCCGCGGCTTTGAGCGTCGCGAGGAGGCACAGTACGTCATCGTGGCAACGGGAGGCGTGAGCTACCCCTCTACAGGCTCTACGGGCGACGGCTATGAGTTTGCTGCATCTGTAGGCCACAACATCGAGCCAGTGCGTCCATCGCTAACGCCACTCGTGACGTCACACCCACAAAAGGAGTACCTCAACGGCCTGTTGCTCAAGAATGTAGGGGCTAAGCTCTATATCGACAACGAGCTTGTGCAGGAGGAGTTTGGCGAGCTCGGATTCTCGGAGCGTGGTATCGAGGGTGCTGTGGCACTCCGCCTGAGCCGCGACGCTGTAGACGCCATCATCGACGAGAAGCGTGTCAAGATCATCGTCGACCTCAAGCCTGCTCTCGACGAGGAGACACTGCTTGCCCGCATCGACCGCGAGATTGCCGAGATGCAACCCTCGGAGTTCTTCTCAGAGCTGTTGCGTAAGCTCGTGCCTAAGCAGATGGTGGTGCCCCTTGCCAAGGAGGTCGACTTCCACTCAAAGACCTACGTCAGCAAGCTCACAGATGCTGAGAAGCTACGCCTCGTGAAGATCTTGAAGGGTATGGCATTCCCCATCTCGGACTATGCCCCATTCCAGTTTGCCATCGTCACAGCTGGTGGCGTGGCCTGCGACGAGGTGAACAAATATACTATGCAGTCAGAGAAGGTCCAGGGCCTCTACTTTGCGGGCGAGGTGCTCGATATCGACGCAAACACAGGTGGCTACAATATGCAGATAGCCTTCTCTACAGGCCGCCTTGCAGGACAGCTCAAGAAGTAATCGAAGTTATGAAACGCTCGGGACGCACGCTCAAACAACGCCTCTATGGCCTCAAACACCTCGGCTCGAACATACGCCGCTGGAGGTACTTCCGTGGCCACGGCGTGCACTCGCCATACATATATGCAATTGTTCGTCAAGTGTTTATGTGTCGCAAGCTACGAGCTACGAACCACGACCTCTACGACACCCTCATCGACCTTGGAGTGGCACCGAGACGTGCCTGCGAGCTCCAAAACCTCGTGGAGCACTGCAACTACCAGACGTGGGCAATAGATGAGCTAAAGGCGGCAGACCTCATCGTTGCAACGATGAAGACAACCTATGACGAGCTTAACAAATATGCCGAGTTTGCCCGTCAGAAGGGCAAGACACTCTGCATCATAAGCCCCTACGACAACGCCAATCGCTGGAGTGTGTCGCAGCGTATCATCGCCGAGCACACCTCGACAACAGTCGACAACAGAGGCTACCTGCTCGTGTTCAACAACCACTTGCCCAAGCAGGAATTCAGGCTATAAAGAGACTAAAAAAACGATAACACTATGAAGATTTACACAAAGACTGGCGACAATGGTACCACATCGCTCATTGGTGGCGAGCGTACCGAGAAGTATGACTTGCGTGTCGAGGCATATGGTGCTGTAGATGAGCTCATTGCCTTCACTGCATTGCTTGCCGACAAGCTCGTTGACGACGAGCGTACCGACCATCTTGCCGAAGAGCTTCGTACCATCGAGAGCCGCCTGATGACCGCAGCAGCACTCCTTGCAACAGGCGATCAGGAGGGCGAGGCAGCAAAGAGGATTGCCCCTATCGCCGCAGAGCATATCGAGGCCCTCGAGCAGCTTATCGACAAGTATCAGGCCGAGGTTAAGCCCATCGATAAGTTCACAATCCCCGGTGGCCACCGTGCCGTGTCACTCTGCCACGTCTGCCGCACTGTGTGCCGTCGTGCTGAGCGTGCAGCGTTGCTGGCACGTGCCGAGTTCCCAGGTGATGAGAGTGCCGCTATCTACCTCAACCGCCTCTCTGACTACTTCTACATCCTGGGGCGCCTGCTCGCCGAGCGTCTCAAAGTGGTTGAGCACCTCTGGATTCCATAGTTCTGGCAAAGAGGCTGAGAATCAAAGATTTTTGGGGTGTAAGTGTTGGAGATAAAAAATTATTTTATACATTTGCACGCTAAACCGCCACAAAGGGCGTTAGTGAGAAAACAATAAATAACTAAATACGACAAAACTATGTATTGGACATTAGAGCTTGCATCAAAGTTGGAGGATGCACCTTGGCCAGCAACAAAGGAGGAGCTTATCGACTACGCCGTACGCTCAGGTGCACCACTCGAGGTTCTCGAGAATCTTCAGGAGATCGAGGACGAGGGCGACATCTACGAGTCAATCGAGGACATCTGGCCCGACTATCCATCAAAGGACGACTTCTTCTTTAACGAGGAAGAGTATTAAAAGAAATTTATCGGTAATACACTGATAATCAAAAGAGAAACAAGCGAATAAACTTGTTTCTCTTTTTTTGTTGTATCTATTTGTTGTCGGCAACCATCGTTTTACGCCATCCTCGCAGGGGTGCTATTGATTTTCTTGTATATTTTCAGATTCTTTTTTGAATCCTCTTACATATTCCCAAAATAATCATTACCTTTGTGTAGATGTAAACCAATACTGACACTACTATGGCAAAAATTATCTCTGAGGACTTGACGAATAACAACCTTTGTATCCTTGAATACACTACTACTGGTGGGCAAATGCTATCATTTAAGAAAGATGCGTTTGATGCAAAAATAGTGTCACACACCTATACAGATATAGGTAAGGTTATCTTCGATAAACCTATTGCCAGGATTGGACGTGATGCATTCTATAATTGCACCAGACTGACAAGTGTAACTATCCCCGATAGTGTAACATCGATTGGAAACCGTGCATTCTATGAGTGCTACAGCCTCACAAGTGTAACTATCCCCGATAGCGTAACAACGATTGGAGATTATGCATTCGCTTGGTGCAAAAGCCTTAAAGAGTTTAAGGGTAAATTTGCTGCTGATGGTGGTCGTTGCTTGATTATTGATGGTGTACTAAATGCTTTTGCTATTGGCTGTGGTGTTACTCAATATACTATTCCCGATAGCATAACGACGATTGGAGAGCAGGCATTTATGAATTGCACCAGCCTCACAAGTGTAACTATCCCCGATAGCGTAACGACGATTGGAGATAGGGCATTCTCTTATTGCACCAGCCTCACAAGTGTAACTATTACCGATAGCGTAATAACGATTGGAAGTTCTGCATTCGAAGATTGCAAAGGTCTTACAACTGTGACTATTCCAGATAGCGTAACAACAATTGCAAATCGTGCATTCGATGGTTGCAGTAGCCTAACAAGTGTAACTATTGGAGATAGTGTAACAACAATTGGAGATAGTGCATTCTATTGTTGCAGTAGCCTCACAAATGTGACAATCCCAAATAGTGTAACAACGATTAGAGAGGCGGCATTCAGTGGTTGCAAAAGCCTTACAAGTGTAACTATCCCCGATAGCGTAACTACGATTGGAGATAGGGCATTCGCTTCTTGCACCAGCCTTACAAGTGTGACTATTCCCGATAGCGTAACAACGATTGGATATTTAGCATTCGTTTGGTGCAAAAGCCTTAAAGAGTTTAAGGGTAAATTTGCTGCAGATAATGGTCGTTGCCTAATTATTGATGGAGCATTAAACTCATTTGCTATCGGTTGTGGTGCAACTGAATATACTATCCCAGATAGTGTAACAACGATTGGAGAGCAGGCATTTATGAATTGCACCAGCCTCACAAATGTAATAATCCCAGATAGTGCAACAACGATTGGGGAGATGGCATTCTATAATTGCGAAAGCCTCGCAGGTGTAACAATCGGAGATAGTGTAATGACGATTGGAGATATGGCATTTATGAAATGCACCAGCCTCACAAGTGTAACAATCGGAGATAGTGTAACAACGATTGGAGAGAAGGCATTCCGTGGTTGCAGCAGCCTTGCAAGTGTAACAATCGGAGATAGTGTAATGACGATTGGAGAGCAGGCATTTATGAATTGCACCAGCCTCACAAGTGTAACAATCGGAGATAGTGTAATGACGATTGGAGTTAAGGCATTCGCTGGTTGCTCCAGCCTCACAAGTGTAACAATCCCAAATAGTGTAACAACGATTGGAGATAGAGCATTCTCGCGTTGCTCCAGCCTCACAAATGTAACAATCGGAGATAGTGTAACAATGATTGGAAAGAATGCTTTTGTAGGATGTTCTAATATAGATATGATAATATGTCGTGCTACTACTCCGCCTAAGTTATATATTTCATCTGATTCAACGCCTGCATCATTTTATAAATTCAAAACATTAGTAGTACCTACAGGGTATGAAGAGGCATATGCTAATTCTGATTGGGGGTATTATCTTAAAGAGTAATAAAATACTCCTTGAAGAAGAGAAATAATTGATTTAGAGGCGATTTTAAGGCAATTAAAAAGGCGTTTCAGCATTGCCCAATATGCCAAATACTGCCCACACACTGCTCCAATGGGGTAGTTGGTTGTATTGAGTTGTCTATCAAGTAGTAAGGAGACCCCAAGATGACTTTAACGAGGAGGAATATTAGTCGCTTGATAAAGGTTAAAACCTAAATATCAACAATTTACAATGACCGATTGGACAGTCCAGTCGGTCTTTTTTTGCCCAAATACTACCCGAAAATTGCCCAAAATTGAGCGAAAACTGCCCAAATACTGCCCTGAAACTATGACCAAATCCTCCCCAAAATAAGAGTAGTAAGTGAGGGGTGGCACACTGCCCAAACACTGCCCAAACACTGCCCAGACGCTGTCTGGGGCACTTTTTGCAAGAAAGCGAGGAACTCTGAAAAACCGCTCTTTCAGGTCAAAAACTTACCCATAATTACCCATCTTCACTGCCCAAAGACAGAAAAAGGACAAAACCGAAGTTCTGTCCTTATGTTAATTGTAGGTAAACATTGATTAGTTATGAATTATTCACGCAGGTGATAATATCTTTTATTGACCGAGAGCGATACCAACCTCTCGATTTTCCTTCGTGATATACTCGAAAAGTAGCGTTGCAAAACTTTTAGCAAACACTGCAAAACCAATATTTCCAGCCACTGCTGATTTACAACGACTTACGACCTGAAATTCGTGGGTCGTTTTTCGTTTTGCAAAACTTTTTACACATAACTTTGTGTTATGAGACAGAAAAAAAATAGCCCTCCATATGCATTTTTCTGCCCTAAAATTTGGAAAATTCAAGGGGGGGGGTAAATTTGTAGCCATAAAATTATTTGGGCTTAAAACCGCTAAAAATAGCAGATAAACAACCTAAAAAAATAAACAACTATGAAAAACTTAATTTACAACTCTCTGCTATGCTCGCTTATTATGGGTGTGGTAGTTCTGTTTGTTGGCTGCGACAAGTCGGCAGGTGACGAGGCAACCAAGCTGGGTGTGAAGATTGCTATTGAGTCAACGACCGACTCGTCAATCTCGTTTCAGATTGAGTCTGCGAATGCCACTGAGGTGAGGTACATCGTGGCTAAGGCCTCGGAGGGTATGTGCAATGCCGAGCAGATCTTGGCAGATGGCCAGCCATCGAAGATAAACGAGGCGTACACAGTGAAGGTGAATAACCTTGAGCGCAACACCCCATACCTCATTGCCGTAGCTGCGAAGAACAGCAAGGGCGTGGAAGTGGCCTACGAGATTGCAACCACAGCATCACAGCACTACGATGAGGTGGTCCTTGATTTTGGCCTTGTGCGTCGTCTGCTTGATGAGCAGTATGCCGACACCGATTTCGCGCTCCTCTTTACCGATGTTAATCCCGAGTGCGAGCTCACCCTGGTGTTCAATGCCGAGCCAGGCGAGATGCTTCCCGAGGGTAGCTACACAACAGATGGAGGTATCAATGCGGGTATCGATGCCAAGCGTTCGCTCATAAGCTTTGCAGATGGCAGCGAGGCTATCTATTTCGACAGAGTGGATGTCGAGGTGGATATTCCTAACCAGAAGCTTAGAGACAGATACTCTATCAGTGCCAGCCTCTATGCGGGCGACACGCTCTACAAGGTTGAGATATATGACTACGTTGGCGATATGCCCCACTACGACATCTCACATATGGAGTTTAACTGCCCCGACATCCGCAAGAGGGAGCAGGGCAAGCGTGCAACGATAGCCTTCAACACGCTCGACGGCAAGGCTACGCTTGTTCT
>JAEIGA010012557.1_pt1 | contig 12855 bp, 9 predicted proteins | sample 9270691 | NCBI WGS metagenome assembly JAEIGA01 (sample SAMN17057246, study PRJNA624740) | gut metagenome | biome: biome; isolation source: fecal sample | host: Bos grunniens | place: China: Xizang | collected 2019 | reverse complement strand
TAATAGATAGTGTTTCAATTGATTACGATAATGGAGATGGAACTCAATGGGATTTAAACCCAGAAGGTGCTGGAGTACAACCAATGTTTGCTAACGTGAATATTAACTTTAAGTTTATTGGTGGACAAGATTTATCTGGACCTATTGAAAGATTACAAAATGCTATTACAAGTAATTATTATGCAAATGCTTCAGTATATGATAAAAATGCTGATTATGGTAAAATAAGAAAAGACTTGACAAGATTATAAATATGATTAATTTTACATTTAATAGGTATTCACAATTTACGAAAGATGGGAACTTAAAAACAGTTCCTTTTATCAGTATACCAAATAAAAAAACTGATATAAAAATTATTTTTCAAAAAGGTGAAATGAGATTAGACCAATTATCATATCAATACTATAATAGTCCTGATTATGGGTGGTTAATAATGCAAGCAAATCCACAATATGGGTCATTAGAATATAATATTCCAGATAATGTGGAGTTAAGAATACCTTATCCTCTTGATATAACATTAAATGATTATCAAAAGGGTATTGAAACATATTATAAGTACAATAATTAAGATATAAAATGGATAAATATAAGGGAACTGGTAGACTTAAATATATAGAACCAACAAATTTAAATAATGAATATGATTTAGGATATAGTGAAGATATTACATATCCTTATGAAGATTATTGCATGTCAGTTGATTTAACAGTTAGATATGCAAATAGATATTCATGTGGGTGGGGCGGTGATAATGGTGACGAAACCGTATTAAAATATTCAAGTTCAAATGGTTCATTATCATTTTTTGGTGGTACTAAAATAGGTGATTTAGAAGATGGTTATTTAACTACAACTTATACTGATGTTAGTATGACTAATCCAGGTACTAATACATCAGAGTGCCTAGGTATTCAATCTATATCAATTAGTTATGACAGTTGGATGCACCCTGTAGTCGTTATTAAGTTTATAGATGTTAGAGGTGCAACAGTAATGCAACCTTCAGAACAAGGATATTATCATCAAAATGACATTGGTATGGCAAGAGGACTCTATAAATCTTTATTTACCTTTCCTTATCCAATGTTTGAACTTAAAGTTAAAGGTTTTTATGGAAAAGGTGTAACTTATAAGTTATCAGTTTCCAAAACAGATATTGAAATGGATGCTGAAAATGGTAATTTTATAATTACTGTTAATTTTATTGGATATATGTATGGGGTGTTTACTGATATACCAATGACATATATTGCAGCTGCACCATATACTGCTGAAGGTAAAAGATATTGGGAAGAAAAAATTACAGATGGGACATTTAAATTTAAAGATATTGCAGGCAATGCTGTATGTGATATGTGTAAAATCCCTGAATTTAGAGAAAGGGTTGCAAAAGCTGCTGAACAATTAAAATCAACATCTGCTGCTAGCGAAAAGGAAAAGAAGATAAATGTTAATAATGAACAAGTAAGTTTATTAAGGCATATTAGGGATATGTATCCGTTAACTGAATCAGCAGGATGGAAGACTAGTGATGATTTATTATTCTATTATACATTTTTTAACAATGAAGAAGGTGTCAAAGAAATACATGAAAGAATTAAAACATATTATGATTTAGTTCAAACATATTATGACCAAAAGAAGCAGTTGAATCCTAAATTTTATTTAAAAAATTTAAAAGATATAAAAGATATCACACATATTGGTAAATTTTCAATACATTATATTAATAGGAAACAAGTACCTTTTAGCGCTAATCAATATGTTATATCTGCTGGTACTTATAACTTATATACAGATTATTCTTATGATAATAGTAAAGTAGAGGGAATCATTGATATACCTACAGATTTATATGAAAAATATGTAAAATTAAATGAAACTGTACAAAATAATATAAATAATTATTCTCAGAATAATTTTTATGTTTGTTTTATTGATAAAAATGTTCAGTCTAGTTATTCAACTGAAGAATTTTTTAAAGCAATAGATGAACAAATAAAACTACTTGAAAATCAGAATAACAATACTGAAGATGAATATAAAAAAATAGAACAAACTATTTTTGAAAAAGCACTTGGATTTAAACCTTCAATTAAAAACATATATAATTTAATATTTGCACACATGGAAACATTTATGCATTGTTTCTATGCACAAACTGATGTTATTAGAAAAGAAATAAATGACAATAATGATTATCGTAGGAAAGATAAACAAAATGTTAAAGATGAAGATACTGATACTGAAAGACAAGGTGTAAATATAAATGGGGTTGAAAATAAGAAAAGTGCTTATCTTCCACCTTATACAGGTTTTTATAAAGAAACTACTGTTCAATACGGTAATAACCAAAATGTCAATCGAAAAGAGATGGTTTGGCCAGAAAAAATATGTCAAAATGGTAGTGAATTAGAAGAAGTTAAATTTATTAAAGAACTTTTAGCAGGTGCTAAATTACTTGGTGATAAAAATGAAGAAGTGGATAAAACATTAAATACAGAAGGTTCAGTTAATACCAATAATAATATTCAATCCACATCTGTACAAAGTTTTATACCTTTAACATCATATGATTACGCATATAAAGATAAAATTGGTAATCCATATAGTAGTGTAAAAAATATAATGTTACAAACTCCAAATGATACTGAAAGTATTGAAGGTAATATTTTAGGTATTTTTGCGTTGAGAGCATTTTATTATTGTGCTACTAGTAATAGTATGGAATTAAATTCTGAAACATTTGGGAAATTAGAAGCATTAAATATATATAAAGCATTTGGTGATGAAATTTGTAATGGGTTTTTAAATTTTATTACCAAATATGCTGATGGAGAAAACAATAGTAAAGAAACAAGTAGTTTTATTGATTTAATCACAACATCAACCAAAAATAAAATTAATTCGGTTTGGGACTTTGGAGATGATTTTAGAAGTTTAATAACTGAAAAGAACAACTTATATTATACATTAGATAGAAACGAAAATACTTTATTACCAATAGGTGTTTTTGATTTTGTTAAGATTAAAGATGATTATGTTGAACATGATAAACTATTAAATAATGAAGCATATATACCAATAAAAATTACAAATATTAAAGATAGTGGTTCATATGAAACATATTATGTACAAGTGAAAGATAAATCATCTTTTAATAAATTTCAAGTATTTGAAGATAGTAATTATATTGATGGCATATTTGATAATCTTAAAATAGAAATTCAAACATCTATCAATAAAATACAAGAAAATACTGAATATGGTAATAGAGATAATGATGATTATGGTGAATTAATTAATAAAGATTATGTTTTAAATAATTACAAAAAAAGAACAAACACAATAGAAAATGAAATATTTTACAAAAATGCATTAAACAAAACTAATAGTGAAGGTGAAATTAAAGGTGTTAGTTCAACAGAATTAAATAAAATATTAAAAGGTGACGTTTCAGAAATAGATAATTATTTTATTGTTTTCCCAACAAGAATTAAAAGTAGTTCTTTTTTTGAAAATATTGGAAATTGGCAGAATGATGAGGTAATATCATTATTTGATTGTAAATCTAATGAAAAAAATGAATCATTATATTCATTACAAGATAATAATTTATCTAGAGCATATTTGTTTTTACAAGCATTACCATTAATAGGCGAAACTATTGAAAAAACAAATAATGATGGTGAGTATCTTAAATGCAAATTATTAAGAGAGGGTTCATATTATTGGTATATTGAAAATATTGATAAAGTTAATTTTGATGGGACTGGATTTAAAAAACCAGAAAAATATGAAACATTATCTACTGATAATAATGGGATAATGGAATTAATACCTGAAAATGATGATAGTAAATACCAAAAATGGATTTTCCCGATAAATACAACACCTTCAAGAATAGAATATTTGAAAAATTATTTTATTAATTGGGCTGAATCAGAAGAAATTGTTGATTGTTTACGAAAACTTAATTCTCCAGTATATTATGTAGATAATGATTTTAAAAAAGGATTAAATATTAAACGAATACTTGATGAGAAAAATCAAACAGTGGATGATAATAACTTACGAAAGTTACAAAAATCTTTAAGAAGTATATTTTTTGATGTTGTTACTATATTTGATTATAGTTTAAAGTATAATTTACCTAAAGAAAACAAAGCAAGTGTAAGTAAATCTAATATATCTAATGCATTTAAGAATTTAATGAAACAATTAAGTAAAATATATGGAAAATTAGTAGATGATGTATTAAAAACAAATAATGATTCTGTTGCTAGAAAAATTATATATAGTCAGAATGCTAATAATCCATTTATGAATACAGATATATTATTATCAACTTATCTTTCATTAAAGAGTTTATATGATAAATGGTTATGTTCACCACCTTATGGACCAAAGGCAACTTGGTCATTAGGTAATTATAAAGAAAGTGAATTTAATAATTTTGTTTATATGGATTCTTTGTACCATGACATTGGAGATGTTTTCACTGTTAATACAACTAAGGTATCTGAATGGTTAAGTAGTTGTTTACCAACATCAAACACAAATACAACAGAGGGTATGACAAGTTATACTGGTAAAACCGTATATAATTTCTTAACAGATGTTGCACAAGATAATAATGCAATATTATTAGCGATACCTCAGAGATTTGGAGCATATGATGATAATAGAATTACTGAAATGTTCAAACCCTATCCACTATATAGTGATTGGGATAGTGATGAATCTAGTTTTGTATTTTTATATACATATAAGCCATCTGAGCATCTAGGCGATTCAAGTGCGACTAATTTAGATATGAATGGGTATAATCCAGAAAGTGATAATGTTGATTTAACTGACGAAAAGTTAATGGGGTTATTAGTGAGTGATGATGGTTTTTCAATTCCTGCTTTTGGGGTTACTTATGCTAAACAAAATCAAGCATTTTTTAAAAATATTAGATTAAATACTGCTGATGCTGGGGTAACAGAAGCTGGTATTGCTGCAACAATGAATATTGCATCTCAAGGTTCATCAAGTCCAAGAGAAACAACATTATATGGACAAGATTTATATAGAATTCTTAGTCAGTATTCATATAAATGCTCCGTCGAAATGATGGGTAATGCACAGATAATGCCGTTGATGTATTTCCAATTAAATAATATCCCATTATGGAAAGGTGGTTATCAAATAACAAAAGTTTCGCATGAAATAACAGCAGGTAATTTTAATACATCATTTGAAGGATATAGAATTAATAGATATTCAATACCTATGGTAGAAAATGTTGCAGTAGATTTAAACGAAACCGAAAAAAATGTAAATGTTAAAAAAACTAGTAATAATAATACAACTAATGACATTTTAAGTCGTCGTACAAATATAAATGGTAATAAAAATTATCAAATAGATGGTAGAGATACTATAGATTTTGATGAAACAAATGTGACTAGTAAAAAACCTATTATTTGTGTCACCCCAGCACATGGACCTAACACTGATAAGAGTCTTGAATGGAATTGGAGTAGTAGGGTTGTTGATAAATTATGCGATATTTTAAGAAATAACTATTATACAGATGGTACTCCATATAATGTTCAGCGTTGTAATAAAAATGGGTATCATACTAGGAAAAAATATAGTATGGTTGAAACACAAAATTTGATTAACAAATATGGTAGTGATAAAGTAATTTCTGTTACACCTCATTGGAATGGTGGTGGTCTGCAACGACATATAACATTCTTAGATTATAAGGGGAAAGATAGAGAAGATTCACGACGTTTAGCAGAATGTATGAAAAATGCTGTAAATGATTCAGTTAAGAAATTTAATATGGATATAGAAAATATAAATTATTTAGGGTGTGTGTCTGGCAAAATTGAAATAATGAATTTACCAGATAAAAACAGCGATGGTGCACCAAGACTTAATTGTGCTTGTATTTTAACAGAAAATTGGTTTGCCGATTGTATGTCTAATGGAAAAAGTGGTAAAGAGAAATGGGAACAAGGTAAAACAGGTGGACTTTTTTATAATTGGTTAATAAGTGATTATGGGGTTGAGCAAATTGCTCAAATGCATGCTTTAGCAATAAAAAAATATATAGATTCTTTATAAGAATTTGTTTTTTTAAAAAAAGTTTGTATATTCGCTAAAATTTTAGTTTTAATAAAATGAAATATATTGCAAACATATTGACAAATAGAAAATTTAACGATACAGAGTTATATAATATAGTTTCTAAAAAAGAAGATTTAATTAGTGATATTCCCACTCTTGTTATTGGGTGGGAATTTGCTAAAAAAATGTATCCCAATGCAAATATATTAGATTGGAAAATAAATGATTTAATTTATTGGTCCTTTAACAACAGAGAAAGAAGTCAACGATACGAAGAAACGGTTATTAAATTTAGGGAGTATGTAATTAAGAATTTGGTGAAAAACACTAAATATAAATTCATTAATGTTTTACTTAACGATAATAAAGAAGGGTTAAATTATTTATTAGATAATATTGAAAATTTAAAAATTTATTTAAATAATGATATTATCTACATAACAGACCATTTAGGTAAGTGGGTTTATGGTTATTCTTTACGTCAATTTGAATATTTAGGTATTGATAGAAAGATTATTTTGCATAAAATATATAAAAGTAATAATAAAATTATTAATGTTAATGATGATTTATCAAATGAAATGAAAATTGCGTTAAAAAATTATAGTTATGTTATTCCCTGCTTATATTAATATTTTTATTAAAAATAAACTATTTATAAAAAATGTTAAATTGATATGGCATTGAGATTTTTTAAGAAAACATATCGAAAGGATGATGTTTATCATAATATAGTAAAACAAATAGTAGTTAAGAATAATGACAATATACAAGTTCTTAATCAAGAAAAGAAAAATAAAAAAGTAAAAAAAAATGATGATATGAATACAGAATTGGATAAAAAAATTAAAGAAGCTGAGGAAACATTAAAATCAATGGAACCTCAAGTTAAGGTAGTAAAGACTGAAAAAGGTATTATTGAACGTACAGAATCATCTAAAATTATTTTGGCAGAAGATAACCGTCAATTATTAATTGATTAATAAAAAATATTATTTAAAAAGACTTCATGGACAACAAAGATTATATAAAAAAATTTAGACGATGTATTTTAGAATACACTAATGCTGCTGGTTCTTTTGATATATCAGAAGAAGGCGAAGAAGAAACAATGCAACAAGAACCGCAAACAGATATGAATCAAGATACAGGTGGTGCTGTTCCTGGTGGAGAAGAAATGAATCCAGAAATGGGTGGTGAACCTGAAGGGGTTGAAGGATTTAATCCTGAAAGTGAAATGACTGGCAGTGAAGGTATGAATCCAGAAATGGGTGGGGAAATGCCAACTGATAATGAAATGAATCCAGATGATGAGGTAATAGATGTTGATGATTTAACAAAATCACAAGAATCTGCTGAAAAGAAGATTGATAAAATGAATGCTAAGTTTGAAAAACTTATGGGTGCAGTGGAAGTTTTAATTAAGCAAAATGCTGAACGTGAAAAGGAAACAGCAAATCTTATTGCTGCAACTGAAAAAAAAGTATCAGATGAACTAGATAAGAGAATCCCCACACCTCAACAAAGAATGACAATGCGTTCAACAAAATCTTATCCTTATTCAATGACTCCAAATGAATATATGAATAATTATGCACCATCAAATTATTCAGATGAAGATGATAATAATGGTGCTGATGATGTACAATATCAGATTACAAAAGGAGATATAGATAACTTTACTGATTATGCTTCTATTGCAAAGGAATTAGATGTTGAACATCAAGGTTTACATGATATATTAGGACTTTAATAAAAAGCCACTTTTGTGGCTTTTTATTTGCTAAATTTTTGGTATTTTATATTTTTTATTGTATATTTGTATAGAACTTTTAATATAAATCTTAATAATAAAATTTTAAAAACATTTTTAATTTATGGGAAATTTGATTAATTTACCGAACATTACATTGAATTCTCTCACAATTGAGGGACAAAAAACTTCTGAAAAGAAAGTAGGTACTTTCGATGCAAAAAATTATCTTAATACACGTCTATCAGACGGTGAAGATGAAAAAACTTTAACAATTCGTTTGTTACCAATGGATTTAACAACAGGAAATCCTTTCGTTGTAGTACATACACATAATGTTAAAGTTCCAAGTACAATGGTTAAACCAGGCGAAAAACCTTACAAATCGTATATTTGTTTGGCAAAGAATGCTGATATTAATCATGAGAAATTTGGAAATAAGTGCCCATTCTGTGAAATTAACAGAGAGGCATATAATGAATCTACAAAGACAACAGACCCTCAACTAAAGAAAAATTATCAAGAAATTTCTATTGCAAATCTCAGTCGAGAAACAGTTATTTGTCGTTGCATTGAACGAGGTAAGGAAGATGAAGGCGTTAAGTTTTGGAAGTTCAATCTACGTGCAGACAAAACAGACCCATATAATCAAATTGTTAAACTCGCAAATCTTAGAAAAGAAGAAGCTGAACGAAAAGGTAAAGTAAATAATATTTTGGATATATATGATGGCCGTGATTTGAATATTACAATTACTGCTGAGGGTACATCTGCTCCTACAGTTGTAGATGATAGTGACCGTAGTCCACTTTCTGAAAATGAAGAATTAATGAAACAATGGATTTATGATTCTAAGAAGTGGCAAGATGTATTTACTTGTAAACCTTATGAATACCTAAGTCTTGTATCACAAATGAAGACTCCTTGGTTTGATAATGTAAATAAAGTATGGGTTGATAAAGATGTTTACGATGGTAAAAATAAATCTGCTGTGGCAGAAGCAGAAGCTGAAATTATTGCAGCAAAAGCATCTATTGCATCTGTGGCAAAATCACAAACAACTGAAAATACTAATACAGAAAAACGAGATTTTATCTCAACAATAACATTGGATAATGATGACCTTCCATTTTAATAGTTATTGATTATGGGTAAATTAATATTTAAATATGGAGTTATGGGGTCAGGCAAGTCATTACATTTACTTGCTACTGCCCATAATTTTGAAATGCATAATATCCCATTCTTAGTGTTTAAAAGTGAAATAGATACAAGAGATGGTGAAAATGTTATCCATTCAAGAGCATTAAATGAAAGGCCATGTATAACAATATCTATATATGATAATATTTATAAAATTTTAATTAAATATTTTGAATCATTATTTTATACAGGATATGATAAACCAAAATGGATACTAGTAGACGAAGCTCAATTTTTAACGAGAAATCAAGTAGAAGAATTAGCTGCTATTGTAGATAATTTTGAAATAAATGTTATATGTTATGGTTTAAGAACTGACTTTAGAAGCAATTTATTTGAGGGGTCTAAAAGATTATTTGAATTAGCAGATAGTTTTGAAGAAATAAAAAGTAGTTGCAATTGTAATTGTAAAGCATTAATAAATGCAAGAATAGATGGTAACGGTGATATTGTAACTAATGGAGAACAAATAGAAGTAGGTGGTGATGATAGATATAATTCAATTTGTAGAAAATGTTTTTTTCAAAAAACAAATCATCTACTATATAATAATAAAGAAAATAATTTAGATTAAAATTTATAATATGGCACAACCTTTGAAGAAAAAAGAAGTTAAAAGTTTTAGCGTTAAAAACTTTAAAAATGGGTTAAATTTGCCAACAGTTGCTGAAAAACCTATGGAATGGTTTTTAATGCCAAAAGGTTATACAACTGCAACAAGTTTACCAGGTATACCAAAAGGTTATTTTACTGGATGTTGTGGGTGGAACTCAACAGGTAAATCTACAATAAAAAATCATTTAATTGCTGCTGCACAAAGACAAGGTGTATTACCAGTTTTATTTGAAACTGAGAGTAATTTCGATTTTCAATATGCAATTGATTGCGGAATGGAAGCAACTCCAATAATGGGAGTTGATGAAGAAACTGGAGAGGAAATAGTGGTTGATTATGATGGTGATTTTATACTTTTTACAAATGAGGCTATTTGTGAATATTGTGGAGACATGGATTACAGTACAATGACTCGTAAATCAACAAAACGAAAGTTGGCAGTTGTAGAAGATATTGCATATATTATTAATGATTTTTTAGATAAACAAGAAAAAGGTGAATTACCTGTTGAACTACTTTTTATTTGGGATTCTGTTGGAAGTTTGACTAGTTGGAAGTCAGCTCAATCTAAAGTTGGTAATAATATGTTTGATGCAAATTCCATATCTGTTGCATTTAATACAATTGTTAATACAAGAATACCTGGTTCAAGAAGTCAAAATTATCCATATACTAATAGTTTTTTCATTGTTAATAAAATTTGGGATAGTTCAATGGCAACAATGGGAAAACCTTCAGTTAAGTTAAAGGGTGGAGTATCATTTGAATATGCATTAAGATTGCTTATTATGAATGGAAAAATTGTTACTTCTGGTGTAAAAAAATTACAAGCAACACTAAAAGGTGAAAAATATACGTTTGCAACAGAAGCGCCTATATCAATAAAAAAGAATCATCTACCAATGCCATTTAATATAACTTATGAAGGTAGCATTATATGTACTGGGCACGGCATTGTGGATGCAAGTGAAATTGAGGACTACAAGAAAAAAATATTACCAGATATTTTAAAAACATTAAAGAATGGTGATACTACGGGTAAGTTAAAAAATTCTTCTATAGAAGATATTGAATTTATTGAAGAAGAATCTGATGATAATTAAAAATTATAATAATATGAGATAAACGATTGTTTTTCTCATATTTTTTTTGTATATTTGTTAAAAAAGTGAAATATGGGACAACCAGTTAGACAAATTATAAAAGAAATACACCCTGAGATAAATGAAAAATCGACATATAGTTTGTTAGTAGATGGTACTAACCTTTTGAGGATTTGTTTTAAGGATGAATCTGTTAATACTGATGGAATACATTATGGTGGAGTATTTCAATTTTTATTACAATTAAAAATCCTTTTACAAAAAAAAGATTTTGATTATGTTTATGTATTTTTCGATAATGAAGATAGTGGTATTTTAAGGTATAGGATTTATAATGATTATAAGTCAAATCGTGATAAAAAATATATGGAACATGATTATGAATTGATTTCTGATTATATGAGAGAATATAATGAGACATTAAGGGCAATGCAAGAATATATTTTTAATAAGAAGAAAAACAAACCACAACGTAAAGTATCTGACCAAGAAAAGTTTGTTAAAGAGAATTTTGCAAGAGAAAGAGAAATGTTAATGAGGTATTTTAATGAATTATATATTAGATGGGTTTTTGATGAACAAACTGAGGGTGATGACTTAATTGCTTATTATGTTAACAATAAAAAGGCAAACGATAAAGTTGTGATTGTATCAGCAGATGAAGATTTAACACAATTAATTAGCGACACAGTATGCGTTTATAACCCAAGATTGAAGAAGTTTATTTCAGATAAAAATTTTAAGGAACTAAAAGGATTTGTTCATGAAAATGTTTTGATTAAAAAGATATTTTGTGGTGATGTAAGTGATAATATTGGTAATATAAAAGGGTTATCTGAGGGTAGATTAATGGAATTAATACCTGAAATAGCAGAAAGACCAGTTACAGTAGAAGAAGTTAAGAAAAGAGCTCAAGAAATGATAGATGAACGTATTCTTAATAAGAAAAAACCATTACAATGGCATGAAAATATTGTTAATGGTATTTCAAATAAGGAATATAAAGGTGATTTTTATGAAATAAATGAAAAAATAATTAATTTAAAGAAACCTTTATTAACTAAAGAAGCAAAAGAAGAAATGGATTTAACCATGTATTCACCAATGGATATAGAAGGACGTTCTTTTGAGAACCTTTATAAATTAATTGTTGAAGATAATATTACAGATTTATTAAATAGTAATAAATTCTCCTCATTTTTTGTAACTTTCAAACAATTAGCTGATAAAGAAATAAAAAGATATAAAGATTATATTAAAAATAAAAAATGATTTTGTTTTTTATTAAATAGTTTGTATATTTGCGTAGAATTTTAATTAACATATTGTTTAACATTTAATTTTTTTAAAAAATGAACGAAAATCAAAAAACAAATGCACCTCGTAGTTATAAGGAGAGGTTTGAGTTTGAATTAACAGTTGGTGATAACATTATTTGTCAACGTTATTTTAAAATTAATAATTTTAATCCTAAGTCATTGAAATCTTATGAATTGACAGAAGCAATAAGACGTTGTGTTACAACAATTGATAATGACTTAAAAATGAAAACACAAGCATATCTAGAAATGTATGCACCTATGGTTTTTTCTTCAGAAAAAGAAATGAAGGAGTATCTATCTAAACCAGAAAACATTTCACGTGCTACACTTGGAGAAGGTATAGTAGTAAAGGGTAATAAAGAAACTGATTATGTTCTAGGTGAAAATGGGGAGACAACACCACTTGGGTATAAGTTTGATGATGGTGAACTAACTGAATCATTTAGTGAAATGAATAAAGTTACATATAAGTTTGCTTTTAAGGTAGATGGTAAAGAGGTTATTTCTATGATTTGGGATGGTTATTATCCTGAATATGGTACTCCTTCATGGGTAGTTTCCGATAAATATAATCCGGACAATACAGTAGGTGATATTAAGTTTGGAGAGCAAGAAGGTGAGGTAGTAGATAAAATCCTTTACATCAATGATCCTAATTCAGACGTTAGAATCTTTGCAAAAAGTTACAAGCGTGACATGAATTACAATGGTCTTGCAGACCACGTTC
>JAEIGA010012556.1_pt1 | contig 12855 bp, 10 predicted proteins | sample 9270691 | NCBI WGS metagenome assembly JAEIGA01 (sample SAMN17057246, study PRJNA624740) | gut metagenome | biome: biome; isolation source: fecal sample | host: Bos grunniens | place: China: Xizang | collected 2019 | reverse complement strand
CGCGTGGGGAATCACACCTTCAACCACATCCGCGGCTTTGAACATAAAGCCGAATCCTATTTGGAGAATGCCGAAAAGGTGCGTCAAATGGCATTGGAGTTGGAAAAGGATGAGGCATTGTTGGACAAAGCCATGCGTCCGCCACTATTCCGTCCGCCGCATGGTTATATGGGGCCGCGACAATTTGCCGCCTTGCGCAAGTATTACAAAATTGTGATGTGGGACCTTGTAACGCGCGACTATAGCAAGCGATTGAATGGCGAACAGGTGTTCAATAAAGTAAAGAAGTATGTGCGCAATGGCTCTATCATTACCTTCCATGACTCGCTAAAATCGTGGAATAAAGGCAACTTGCAATATGCACTTCCCCGTGCAATAGAGTATCTACAAGCCGAAGGATACGAATTTAAACTAATATAAAAACAAACAGGCGTTGCGAATCGCAACGCCTGTTGTCATTTTAAGATTCAGGGATAGAGATTATCCCAATGGGTCCAATTCATCATCACCCTCGTTACTGCCTTCGTTACTTCCGTTTTCATTACTTTCGTTTCCGCTGTTTTCCTTCTTTTTGGAATCATCCTTTGCCCACTCCATCCAGAAAAGTTCGTTGTTCATAAGCGAACGGGTAGAAACCTGACTGCTCGGATTGCGAGTCACTTCGGGAATGAAACGCACGCGAACGGCCGTAATTTGGTTGGCAGACACTTCTTCGGCAGAGTCAACACCTTGTTTGGCAGCTGTAAGCGAGTAGTAGAATGTGCCTACTCCCTCCAACTTTACGGTGCGTCCCGATGCCATATACGAAGCCATTACCGAACCTAAGTTCTTCAAGATGGCGTATGCATCGCCTCGCGTCACGGTTGATAACTCGGCCAACTTGTCGGCCACATTGTCAGTTGATACTGGTTTTCCTACAGTAATGCTACGAGGATACCACTTGTTGTTTACTTTTGCTTGTTTTTTAATGTAAAAAGCCATAATAATAATGTGTTTGTGTGTTGTGTCAAGGTTTTCGGGCATCCTTAACTTCGCCCATCGAGGTTCAGGTTTTGAAACGTTTCTTTTGGTTGAATTCGATGTTGCAAAGATACAATGCGAAAAAGCCCTTGTCAATAGTTTCACCTTGATAAGAATTTTTCTTATTTTGCTAATAATCAACGCTTTGATATTTTAACACCTTGATAAGTTACATTAGGCAAAAACAGACTTATTTTTAGTGTTTGGGCAATAAGAAGCCATAACATATTGTAGATGAATATGTTTACCCTAAATACACTAATATTTATTTAATCATTATATTTTTTGAAGTTCTCTGCTTGCTCGAAGATTTCTTTGAACACCTCATCATTGGTAACAGGAGGATAGCCATGTTCTGCCAATACCAGAATCAAGTCCATTTTTAATTCAGCTTTAATGTCATCGCGTGCTGCCCAATCGGTATATTTCGATTTGTCATCCACTATCTTTTTGATTTCAGCTGCCAGAATCAATAACTTTTCTTCGGGATAATCAAAGGCAAATTGTTTGGCAATCCCTTTCAATATGTCGTAGAAAGCCTTTTCTTCGTAAGAGATACCCAAATCTTTGAACGATTTCTTCTCTTTATTGATTTCCTTCAATAAGTCGGCCATCTGATTGGCAACTTCTGTCAGCACCTCATCGGCAAATATAGCACTATCGCTTCGGTCGTTATATTTATCCACAAGAGCATTTAGCCGTTTGGTAAAGTCCACTCCTTTCATTCTGTTCACCTTCTTGAAATTGGTAATCACCATTTTCAACAAGCGTTCCATCAGTTTCACTTTAGTATTCGGCATCTTTAGTTTGGCCAGGCGTTCCATATACTCTTCGCTCAGCACATCAAGGTTCTCGCGGTCATTGCCAATCTGAATAATCTCTTCTACTCCTTCCGACAGGATGGCCTCCTCTATCATTTCACTTACCCGCTTGTTCATTTGCGATGCATCGGGTGTTTCTCCTTTGGTTAGTTTGTAAACGATGGATCGGATACCACAAAAGAAGTGAATCTCTTCGCGCTCTTTATATGTAATTTGTTCGCTATTACTACACAAGTTGAAAGCAGATTTCAGTTTCTTGGTGTGTCCCATGAATAGATTTTCCATCTCTTTGGTAGTCTGTACAAACTCGGCTCCTCGGTTTAGGCAATCAAGCTGTTCCAGCGGAGTACCTGTAGAGAACTTGTTGTAGTCAAACTTGCCGAACATCCGTCGTAGAATATCCAGTTCATCTTTTACCATTACGATAGAGTGCTCTACGGCCTCTACCGAACCAGTCTCTTCGTTTCCACCGGTGGCATATCTCTTTAAGGCATTATTCAGATTATTCTTTATACCTATATAATCCACTACAAGCCCTTTGTCTTTACCTGGATATACGCGGTTTACACGCGATATGGTCTGAATCAGCGTATGTTGTTGCAGCGGTTTGTCTATATACATTGTGTCCAGGCATGGCACATCAAATCCGGTAATCCACATATCCACCACAATAGCAATCTTGAAGTTCGATTTCGGATTCTTGAACTGTGTGTCCAAACCCTTTCGTTCCTCTTCCGTTCCCAACAAGTCGTATAGCTCTTTTTCGTCATCCTTGTTGCGTGTCATCACCATTTTAATCCGTTCCAAGGGTAGCGGTTTGTTTCCATACAATCGTGCTGTTTCTGCTGCCATACCATAATGCATATCTTCTTGGCTTGCAGGTTTCTCGGCCCATTCGGGGCGCAGGGCAATAATCTTCTTGTATAAGTCGTATGCAATTGTCCGATTAGAGCAGACAAACATTGCTTTGCCCTCTACAGTGCTTCCTTCGGCAATACGGTTTTCGTAGTGATTAATAAAGTCTTCGGCCACGGCTTGCAATCGGTCGGGGTCGCCCAATATACGCTCCATCTGCGTTACTGCCCGTTTGCTCTCCTCTATCTGATACTCGTTCGTGCCCTCTTCAGCACATTGGTTATAGTAGTTTTCAATTTCCTGTAGTTTCGAGTGGTCAAGCATAACTTTGGCTGCTCGTCCTTCATAAACAATCCGTCGTGTTATGTCATCTGCCACCGACTCGGTCATTGTGTAGGCATCCACCACTTCACCAAATACATCTATCGTAGCATCAATCGGTGTGCCGGTGAAGCCCACGTAAGTGGCATTTGGCAATGAATCGTGCAAATATTTGGCAAAACCATAACTACGTTTCAGCCCGTCTTCCGTTTGTTTCACCTGTTGCGACAAGTTCGTTTGCGAGCGGTGGGCCTCGTCAGATATACATATTATATTAGCACGTTCGGACAACAACTGCGTATCTTCCGTAAACTTATGGATAGTGGTCAGGAACACTCCGCCGCTGGTACGTCCTTGCAGATGTTCGCGCAGTTTGGCTCTACTTTCTACTTCAATTACACAATCATCTCCAATAAATGTTTTGGCCTTTCCAAATTGTTCCGATAACTGAGTATCTAGGTCGGTACGGTCTGTTATCAAGATGATTGTAGGGCTTGCAAATTCACGGCTTCGCATCAGCATGCGTGTTAGGAACAGCATTGTAAAACTCTTGCCACATCCGGTAGCCCCGAAGTAAGTACCGCCTTTACCATCTCCATCAGCTTGTAGTTTGCTGTGCCGGTGTATATTGTCGAACAATTTATGTGTAGCAAAGAATTGTGGGTAGCGGCAAACAATTTTCATCTCCTTTTTGGATGAATCTGGCAAGAAGACGAAATCCTTTATCACGCTCAACAATCGCTCTTTGCGGAACATCCCCTTCATCATGGTGTGCAGCGAGTCTATGCCGTCGGTTGCTTTATCGCCGGCTTCCACCTTGCGCCATGCATAGAAAAATTCGTAGGGAGTAAACAACGAGCCATACTTGCTGTTCACGCCATCACTGATAACCACAAACGCATTGTACTTGAATAGTTCCGGTATGTCGCGTCGGTAGCGCACAGTCAGTTGTGTAAAGGCATCTTTGATGGTGGTCTCTTCCTTTACGGCACTTTTGAACTCCATCACTACAACCGGCAAGCCGTTTATATAAACAATACCATCCGGTATGCGTTTCTCCCTGCCTTGAATTTCCAGTTGGTTCACAATGCGGAAGATGTTGTTGTTCTCTGTATCAAAGTCTATCGGTTCAACAAACAGGTCGGGCAGCGAAGCATCCTCGCGTTTCAGTGCGAACCCTTCGGTGATAAGTCGGTAGGTTGCCACATTGTTTTCGTAGTCCGAGAATCCTACGTTTGCCGTCAGTCGGGCAATCACACTTTCTATTTCAAGCGGAGTAATGTCTGCATATCGTTCGCGTAGATACATCCTTAGGTCGTCTCGAAGCAGCACATCGCTCACCTCCTTATGCACCAGTTCCCCATTGGTATAGATATACCCCTGTTGTTGGAACAGTTCCATAATGGCCATTTCAAGGGCGTGTTCGTTGAAGTGTGACATTATTTACAGTTATTTAGGATTATATTTATTCGCAAAAATACGTATTATATTGGATTATAGGTATTTTTAGCGGTATAAAGCGCTTATTTCTTTCAAATTCTTTCCAATTCTTGCGAAATTGGAAAGAATTTTTGGAAATGATAAAGATGAACTTATTCCATTTCAGTCCTAATTATTCTTACATCAATCTTTGTTTTACCATCATTGGTGGTATATATGATTACTTTGTTTTCTTGCATCTTAATTAGGATTTTTGTTTATTGCAGATTGTAGCAATTCTATTACCTTTTCTATTGTGCCTTGTGATTCTTTTAAAGAAATAGGCTCTTTATCTTTGCCTCTTTTTCTCAATGGATCTTGATGGATTTCTTTAAGAATAGTAGATAGATATTCAGCATAACGTTCAGGACTTTTTTCTCTCAATTCTTCAGAGAAAGCTATTATAGATTTTGCTAGTACAGTTTTGTATGCATAATCTTCAATAATATTCTTTTGTTTGGTATACTGATTTGCACAGAATATTGCTCCAGCTATGGTAAATGGAATAATACAAAATCTTCCAACAAGACTATATATCATTTGGCTATTATTCATTGTAGAAGTATCCAACCACCATCCTGTAACTATCCACATTCCAATAAATATTGTAATTCCGATAAATAAAAATGCTCCCATTATCCAAACAAAAGTTTTCCAATTATGCTTCCCCTTAGCATCATTCAATTGGTTACTAAATGCAGCACTAAGTCCTTCTGCATTTTTATAATTCAATGCTAACTTTGCCTCTTCTATCAGTTTCTCAGCTTCTAATAATTTCTCGCTATATGTTTCTTTATATATTTCAATTGTTTTTTCATGTTCTACAATTGTATTTGCATTATTGTCTAATATTGTTTTTTGTTCTTTAGTTTGTTTTTTTATTTGATTAAATATTTCTGTTTTTGATTCTCTTAAGTTTTCAATTTCACTACTTAACTCTACGAACCTATCTTTGTTGATATACAACTCATAAACTCTTATTTTAATTTTCAAATTTTCTAATGTTGAAATCAAATTACTATACAAACGATTGGCGATATGGCTGTTCAATGTAGTTATGCTATTTTTTATCTCATTACGTTCCGTAAGAGTTGATGACTTTACAAAGAATTCATGATTGTCTGTTAAAAACAATATGTTATCACTAATTTGTTGTATTAGGTCAAAAATATCATTAAGGCTATATTCCTTTTCTTGGCCATATTTAACCTCGTGTATGTTTATATTATTATCAATATGGTAATTTTTGAACTCATTTAAATAATTTTGTAGTTTTAAAGTAAGTTCCTTTATTGATTTTATAGATGCTGTTTCCATTATCGTTTATTTTTGGCAAAGATATTTGTTAAATAATAAATATATTAGCACAATCTCTTTAAATATTAGTTTAATATAGAGAGAAATTTTCTTTATTCATTCTTAGATACTGTTCTATATTAATGATGCTTTGTTCTTTAAGCATCTCCCTATTGGGGAAATCCACATTCAAGTCTTTTCTCATAGTCTTCTGTATATTGTGAAGTATATTACCAAATTCAGAGTGTAATTTCTTGCCTTCTTCTTCATTCCCCAATTCTAATGCTTTATGAAAGAGTAAAATTTTCTGTCTATATTCTCGTAAATAGCCAACTAATTCCTCACTTCCAATAATATAAACTTTGGCAATCCTTTCATTTATATATGTTTCTAAGAATGGGTTATTATTTTGAGCATATGGATTATCAAGAAATAGATTATATAATTCCCCTATCAATGATGCATACAAATGATAACGTGCATGTAATCTTGGTTGTTTTATAAAAGAGGGATTCGCTAAACCACTCGCTTTGATAATTAGTTCCATTGTTCTAACAATGTATTTTGAACAATCAACTTTTGACATTAGAATATGAATAGATTCCATATGACGATTTTGTCCATTAGAATCTACTAATTTTGAGCGACTAACAAGTTCTGCATTTTTATGTGCTATACCATTACGTAATTTGGTCAGTTCCAATGCAAAATCTATATCATTCTTATTCCATAAGCCCAATTTCCCAAAATAGTCTGTAACATCTTTCAATGTTTTCTTATCAAAAACATCTGCAATAATTGATTGGGCAATATCATTTATTGGTAAAATGTCATTAAGTGCATTTAAGCAAAATCGTTCTAATATCCCTTGTAATTCAATGATTAATGCTGAATTATTATTCAATAAATATAATGAATACACCGTATCAAAAGTCATTGCCGAAAAAGCATCATAGAGACCACGACTAACAGATTGAGGAGGAAACTTTTCATCCACTGTTTGAGCTAATTTTGAGATATACTCTTCTTTCCTTTTTAATGATTTTTCAATGTTATTCACAATATAATGCAATCTATCATTAACATTCAGAGGTTTATTAGCAATTTTTTCTGTTAATAATTGTTCTGCTTCTTTTTGTTTGCTATTCGAGTTTATCCGAGCCATATAAACATTTAAGTAAATATTATTTTTTATTTAAAAGCGAATCTGGTTGTTCTAAAATTATTTGCTCTGACATTGCTGTTGAAATCTGAGTAGAAATACGTTCTATATCTTTGTTAGATAATGTAGAGCCATATAACCATATAAACAGGGTTAAGAGGACACCTACAATTGAAATTGGAATACTCCATTTGTTTGTTCGTTCAGCTTTTTCTAATGCTTTTTGATTACTTTCAATAACCATTGATAAGTCTACCAATGTGTGTTTAATAGAATTTGTTTCATTCTTTTTGAAAGCATCCTCAATAGCTAATAGAATTCTTCGTTCTCTATCTTGAATATTGCAATATGGTTTCTCCTCACGTTCTTTATTTAATATTGGAGTTATTCTTTTTGATATTAGAAGGATAGAATCTTTATCAAAATTTTTTCTAATATGGATTAAAAATGACTCTAAAAAAACTGCGTATGAGTTATAATGATAATTGCCTTGTGTAAGTCTCTTATATATAAGAAATATATCACTATCATTATCTAATGTTCCTTCTTCAATGCCTTTCTGTATCAAATTATACGCATCCTCTTGCTTTGATTCTCTGTAGCGCTTTTTACTTTTAACATAAGTCATAAAAAACAAGACAAAAGCTGTGTATAATGATATAACGATACTAATAATTAATGGCCATTCATCGCTTGCATAATAACTATATAGTTTCTCCATAATTTACGTCCTTTATTTTATTTCCCCATCTTCGCTAATAGCAAAGACTGTAATTCTTCTAAATAATTGTTCTCTATATCTTTCAATTGTAGATTGTTGTCAATTGCAGATGCGATAATTTCAAATCTTTCCATTTTCATATAAGTAGGTATTATAATTTCAATGTTATATAAATCATCTTTGTTAATACTGCCAAAAATAGTACCTTCATTATCAGAGACATTAAAAATATTTGATAAATTTAGTAGTTGGTAATATAGATAGCTCTGAAAATTGTTTTTACTTCTTAATGAAGCAAGACCTCGACCAATACAACAATTATGTGGAGCTATGTTAATATCTCCTACAGGTGCACGAACACTTAGAAGGATATCTCCCTCTTTTGCATATCTTGTTGGACTTGTTGTGTATACTCTCGCTGTCGGGAATCTTCTTCCAAAATCTGTTCTTCCTTGATAAAAGATAGTTCCATCTCCTTCTAAATTATAGGTTTCACCATCAGGAGATTGTCCCATTGTTATATTAGCAATTTCAGATAGCGTTCCTATTCTCCATCCTTCGGGTAGATTTTCTTTGTCGATGCCATCTACGAACATTTTGCAGTAGAGGGCTTGGGCGGTGGATTCGAGGTGTTGAATGATTTGTTCGTTGAGGTGAATGCGGCGGGTTAGGGTTTCGTATTCTGCTACGATTTCGCGTTGGCGTTCAATGGAGGGGATAGGGAGTTTAACATCGCAAAGTTCATCCCAATCGAATACTTCACGCGCACTTCCGTGAGAATGGAAACGAGCATAACGATCGAACTCTGGACGGCGAAACCACATCATTAAATATTCGGGTAGTAACTGTTCATGGTCAATTATTTCGAAAACGGTATAGGCTTGCGAAATAATGGCATCATTGTATTTACTCAATAGAGCAATAGAAACCTTGTCACCATTACGTGAAGTGACTGGACCATAAGCAAATTGTCCTCGTTTCACAATCTTGTATGTTGACATATCCGTACCAATGGTATTGGCAATAGAAGGCATAAATTCTTTAGATATGCTTACGCCTAATAAATTCGTTACCTCCAACTCCCGATTCCGCACATTTACTTCGCGGATATAATCGCCTAATCGTTTATATTCTTTCATCTCTTAATCCTCCTGCTCATAATAATAAGAATAGTCGATTCCTTTCATATATATTTCGCGGTCATCGATGCGGTCGGTCATTGCTTCTTTCAATAGTTTCTTGATGGGAGTAGCATTGGTAGTGCTTATTTGCATTGCCTTTAAGTAGTCTTTCTTGTTAATCTTGCTCCAATCTACACACATCTTCAAGCGTTTCTTGAAGATTAGGTCGAGCCAGATGCGTGTGCTGCGTCCATTGCCTTCCATAAAGGGATGGGCTACGTTCATCTCTACATATTTGTTTGCAATCTCATCGAAGGTGGTTTCCGGCATCTGCTCTATGAGTTTCAAATTTTTCATTAAGTACTCCGCACGACAAAACAGCGTGCCATCCTTCCAGATGGTCTTGGTGCGTATCTGCCCGGCAAAATCATAGAGTCCACCGAAAAGGTATGCATGTATCTGCTGCAAGCATTTCACCGTACCCGGTTCCATGCTATCTAATAGTCCGCTTTCGATAAGCGTATATGCCTTTTTTTTGCTTTGTCCGTCAAGGCTGTTGTCGCTATAAGTGAACCAATCGAGAAAAGCATTGGCACGATTGTTTGGATAATGTTTTGCCAACATTTGAACACATTCTACATCGAGTGCATCGGCTTTTCGTTGTTTGCCATCAGGGGCTTCAAATTTGAACTCGTGAGTGACACTCACGAGTTGAATACCCTCGTTGCTTAACTTCTTTTTCAGCCAACGCCAATAGTTACCTGCTTTTACGTAGTCTTCCTCATCGTTGATAGCACGAACGATGTCTGTAGCAGAAAACCACCACTTGGAATGTTCTTCATCCCAAACAGCACGCACTTCGCGGTCGTTGAAAAACCTTATTGATTTCTTACTCATAGACTATAACCTAACTTGTTGAACAATGCTTTCAACGCTTGTTTGCTCTCTTCTTCCTGTTGCAACAACTCGCTTAGCTCGCCTTGCAGTTGGCGCATGCGGGTGTCAAAGTCTATCTGCTCATCGCGGTTTTTGAACTCGATGTATTTACTGGGCACTAAGCTCCAACCTTTTTGCTCGATTTCGTCGAGGGTGGCAGAGTAGCAGTATTCGGGTTCGTTGTGATAGGTCTCTTCGTGGCCTTCGCATTGCCAATGGTGGAAGTCCCGAGCTATTTGCTCTATCTGTTCGGGCGGGAACTGGATATATTTCTTTTCGAATGGTTCGCCCCATTGGCGCAGGTCGATGAAGAGAACTTCGTCTTCGCGCTGGCGGTATTTCACCAACTTGCCGTTCTGCTCTACGGTGCGGGCACGCTTGTTCTTGTTGAGTATCCATAGGGTAACACTGATGTCGGTAGAGTAGAACATGTTGCGTGGCAGAATGACGATGGCTTCTACCAAATGGTTTTGTAAGAGTTGACGACGAATTTCCAGTTCGGTTCCATCGCCACTCAGTGCACCATTGGCCAAGAGGAAACCGGCGGTGCCGTTGGCCGATAGCTTGCTGACGATGTTGAGAATCCATCCGTAGTTGGCGTTGCTTGTAGGTGGAACCGTGTAGCCATGCCAGCGTGGGTCGTCCTTCAGTTCGTTGTCGGCACGCCATGCCTTTTGATTAAAGGGGGGATTGGCCATGATGAAGTCGGCTTTCAGCTCCTTGTGCTGGTCGTTGTGGAAAGTGTCGGCAGCTTGCTCGCCAAGGTTATTGGCAATACCACGGATGGCCAGGTTCATCTTGGCCAGTTTGTAGGTGGTGTTGGTGTATTCCTGTCCATAAACAGAAATGTCGCGTTTGTTGCCGTGATGTGCTTCAATGAACTTCATGCTTTGCACAAACATACCACCCGAACCGCAACAGGGGTCGTAGATTTTTCCCCGATAGGGTTGTATCATCTCTGCAATGAGGTTGACAATGCTTTTGGGCGTGTAGTATTCGCCTTTACCCTTGCCTTCGGCAATGGCAAACTTTCCTAAGAAGTACTCATATACACGTCCGATGAGGTCGTTTTCGGGGTCTTTCAGTGTATCTATCTTATTGATTTCGTCGAGGAGGGCAGCCAGTTTAGAGCGGTCGAGGCCTAAGCCGGAGTAATAGTTGCTGGGAAGTGCTCCTTTCAGGGTAGGATTGTCTTTTTCTACTGTGGCCAATGCCTGGTCTATCTTGATGGCAATGTCGTTTTGCTTGGCATTCTCCATGATGTAGTTCCACCGGCTTGCTTCGTTCAGGTAGAACACGTTCTTGGCATTGTAGAATACGGCTTGTTCGGTAAAAGCTTCCTTGCCCTCGTTTATCAACTCGTTGCGTCGTTCCGTGAAACGGTCGTTGGCATACTTCAGGAAGATTAGACTCAATACGACGTGCTTGTATTCCGATGGTTCTACCGAGCCACGTAGTTTGTTTGCCGATTCCCATAGGGTTTCTTCTATGCTTTTTTCTTTGATTACTTTCTTGGCCATAAATTGCAGCTATAAACTATTTGTTCACAAAAATATAAATAATGCTGCAATAATTCAAGCAGATAGATAATTATTTCGCATTGCGCAGTGCCAATGATTTTCTTTTTACATTTTTCCTCTCTTTATTTCCCGTAGCTTCATCACATCGTCACCAAGCCACCCTCAGTGACGCTTTGAGGTAGGGTCAGTGACGATATGAGGTAGCCTCAGTGACGATGTGACCCTACCCCCTCTCAGAAGGTATTCTGACGGGGGTGGGGAGGGGGTGTCGATGAATGGTTATAATTTCTTACACAAATCAGAAATTAGTTATGAATTCGTCCAGTGTTCGGGCAATGAGGAAATTGGCCGGTTGAGATTCTAATAGTTTGCGCTTCAGTCGGCTCTTGATTTGCGAGAGCGAGGCGGGCGAGATGAGTAATATTTCGGCCATGTCGGTGTGTGAAAAGCATAGCTTTATCAAGATGCAGATGCGCTTTTCGGTGGTGGTTATGTTTCCTGCCGAAAGGCGTAGGTTGATGATGAAACGTTGGTGTGCCGAGTCGATTAGTTCTTCAAGGCTTTCCCAGTCGTCATCGTTCAGGTGGCGTGGCTTTTTGCGTAATGCGGAAACTAACGGATGGTTATTGGCCAACACGCCTCTTAGGCGCACCACCTCTTGTTTTAGTTGGGCAACTTGTTCGCTCAAGGCATATACTTCGTCTTCTTTCGATAGAATAATTCCTGTGGGTAATTGTATGTTTTTCATAAATATTATTGAATAAACAAAACGCCCCGAATTGTTCAACTCGGGGCGTTTGTGTAGGTTTTATAATCCGAAGGCTTCTTTCACCTTATCTACATAATCCAACTTTTCCCAAGTGAAGAGTTCCACTTCCATGTCCTTATCGCCTTCGTAGCGGCTACGGAAGCGTTTGGTCACTACTTGTGGTTCGCGTCCCATGTGGCCGTAGGCAGCGGTTTCTTGGTAGATGGGGTTGCGCAGCTTCAGGCGGTCTTCGATGGCTTTGGGGCGCATGTCGAAGATTTCGTTGATTTTGTTGGCAATCTCACCATCGGTCATAGGCACGTTGCTTCGTCCGTAGGTGTTTACGTAGATGTTGATGGGTTTGGCCACACCGATGGCGTAGCTCACTTGCACCAATATCTCGTCGGCTACACCGGCTGCTACCAAGTTCTTGGCAATGTGGCGAGTGGCGTATGCACCCGAACGGTCCACCTTTGAGGGGTCTTTACCGGAGAAGGCACCACCACCGTGTGCTCCCTTACCGCCATAGGTATCCACGATAATCTTGCGACCGGTGAGGCCGGTATCGCCGTGTGGGCCACCGATGACGAACTTGCCGGTAGGATTTACGTGGTAGATGATTTGGTCGTTGAAGAGTGCCAATACCTTTTCCGAATGGATGGATGCAATGACACGTGGCATCAAGATGTTTATCACGTCTTGACGGATAATGCTGAGCATCTCTTCATCGGCCTTCAGTTGAGCGGCTTCGCTCTCGTCGGCCGGTTGAATAAAGTCGTCGTGTTGGGTTGATACTACGATGGTATCGATGCGCACAGGTGTGCCGTTATCGTCGTATTCAATGGTTACTTGGCT
>JAEIGA010012555.1_pt1 | contig 12856 bp, 9 predicted proteins | sample 9270691 | NCBI WGS metagenome assembly JAEIGA01 (sample SAMN17057246, study PRJNA624740) | gut metagenome | biome: biome; isolation source: fecal sample | host: Bos grunniens | place: China: Xizang | collected 2019 | reverse complement strand
TTTGCACCGCGCCACATACGCGCACCCTTGATATCCACGCCGATGTAGTTGGCGTTGGGGTTACGCTCCGCCAGCGCGATAGTATATTCGCCCTTGCCGCAGCCCAACTCCAGGATGATAGGGTTGTCGTTGTGGAAGAAATCCTTGTGCCAGCGACCCTTCAGGGGGTGGTCCTTATGGAAAATCTCATCAAACTCGGGCTGCACCATACAGCGGAATGTGAGGTTTTCTGCAAATCGTTTGAGTTTATCCTTTCCCAATGTAGTATTGTTATGTGGGCTTGCGGCCCGTTAGTTATTAATCTTGAAGTTTATGCCCACAGCCTCCACGCCATCAATGCTCTCGAGGGGCGTAATCTGCCACACATAGTCGCCCTCGCATCTCAAGGTGACATTGCGTCGGTAGGGTAGCGTGATGTCGGCAGTCGTTGCCGTAGGCTGCTCCCACTTAAAGTCGATGGGGAGCGTCACCTGCTCCGTCAGGCGCAATGAGTCGGGCGTGAGTGTGGTAATCTCCAGCGCGATGCTCTCTTTTGAGAAGCGGTTGTTGATGTGGAGCATAATGTTCAAATCACACTGCTCCGTGAGTCGATTGTTGTAGGTCAGCGTGGTGCATTCGCTCCAGCCGTTTACATCCACATCGCTCATCACAACCATATCGGGCTCAACCCTGCACGCCGAGAGCAGCAGCGACATCGAGCACGCAACTATGCCGATAATGACTCTTCGCATCGCTTACTCCTGCTTGTTTGCTGCGTGGTTGTTCTCTTCCTTGTTGCCGTCGCCTCTCTCGCCTCGGTTGTCTCGACGAGGGCGGAAGTTACGACGATTATTGCGGTGCTGGTGGTGACCCTCGCCTCCCTGACGGTTGCCCTCACCCTGACGATTTTCGCCCTGATGGTGCGCCTCACCTGCCTGCTTCTCCTGTGGAGCGTTGCCTGCGTGTGGCGCATTGCCCGAAGTCTGACCCTCGCCACCCTCTGCTCGGTGGTTGTTGTGACGGCGGTTGTTGCGGTCACGGCGCTGGCGGTTATCTCGGTTCTCGCGACCCTCCTTGTTCTGTGCGCCCTGCTCCGCTGGTGCTGCACCCTCTGCGGCGTTCTGCTCGCCCGCAGGAGCGTTGTTTTTCTGCTGTCGGTTGTTACCAGACTTCTTATTCTTGTTGCGACGACGCTTGTTCTGGTTGTCGAAGCGTGTGATGCTATCCTCTTCGGTGCGGTATGTTGGCTCGTCCACCACTACAACGCTATCCTTATCGACGATAGAGTCCACCTTCTTGCCTGCGCGGTTCATCGCGATAATCTCTCTCACGCGAGATGTTGGGATTGTAACCACATTCGACATCGAATCCTTGCTGCTGCTGAATGACATCGTGCGAGCCAGGATGTCGGTCTTTACGAGGAAGTACTCACCATCCATCGCCTGCAGCGGCTCACGCACGCGTGGCAATGTCTGTCGCGCGTCGGCATATACATCATACTCATACATCAGGCAGCACTTGAGTTTCGAGCACTGACCCGCCAACTTCTGTGGGTTAAGCGAGATGTCCTGCACGCGAGCGGCATTTGTCGTAACGCTCGAGAATGATGAAATCCACGATGCACAGCAGAGTTCTCGTCCACAGGCACCGATACCGCCGATGCGGCCGGCCTCCTGACGGGCACCAATCTGCTTCATCTCGATACGGATGTGGAAACGCTCGGCAAAGACCTTGATGAGTTCGCGGAAATCGACACGACCCTCGGCAATGTAGTAGAAGATAGCCTTAATCTTGTCGCCCTGATACTCCACATCGCCAATCTTCATATCCAGACCCATCTCCGCGGCAATCTGGCGCGACTGAATCATTGTGTCGTGCTCCAGCGCGATAGCCTCCTGCCAACGCTCGATGTCGTATGGTTTAGCCTTGCGGTAAATCTTCTTGAACTCGCCATTGAAAGGGCTGAAGCCAGTGCGGCGAATCTGCTTTGCCACCATATCGCCAGTGAGCGAGATGATGCCGATGTCGTGACCTGGTGAAGCCTCCACCGCCACGATGTCGCCTCGCTTGAGGTCGAGGTTGTTCACATTCTTGTAGAATGAGCGACGCGTATTCTTGAAGCGCACCTCGAAAATATCGGTTGGGATATTGTCGGGATACTCCTCCAGCCAGGGTGTCTCGTGCAGTTTGAAACAGCCCTCCACAGGCTCGACGCACACCTCTTCGTGGCAGTCGCACACCTTGAAACCGCGTCCCATTTCGGGTATATGTTTTTTAGGACAATCCATAATAATCTCAAAATTTTGGTAAAGGTAATAAAAAATTTTATTTTTTACTCTCTTTTTGTGCTCACTTTTTGGTGGTGAGTTCCATTATGCGGATGTTTCTTCTCACGCGCAACATCGTGAGCGTAGCGCAGATGGTGAGTCCCACGATGAAACCTATGATGAGTCCGTCGGCCTTCAGTCCGCAGTTGAAGGCGAGCAGATAGCCAATCGGGATGTTGAACACCAAGTACGAAACCACCACGATAGGCATAATAATCTTCACATCCTGCAAGCCTCGCAGGATACTGATTGAGATTGCCTGCAAGCAGTCGGAAATCTGGAATAACGCGATGAATATCAGCATCCTTGCCGTGATGTCAATCACCTCCTGATTTGCCGTAAAGAGCGCTGGAATCTCCTTTCTCAAAATCACATAGACGGTAGCCACCGAGAGGTTCCACAGAAGCCCCATCTGGTAGGCGGCATTGACCGTGTTACGCAGTCGCGCATACGACTTGTTGCCGTAGATGTATGAGCAGAGGATGGTTGTTGCCGAGCCGATGGCGATGATAATCATAAATGTGAGATTCATCATATTTACGCCTATCTGATATGCGCTCACCGAGGTCGCACCAAACGCCAGCACAAGTATTCCCGCAAGTACAAAGGCGCTCGCCTCCATCAGCATTTGGAAGGCGATTGGTATGCCCACCTTCAGGATGCTAATCATCGTTCTCAGTGAAAGTTTCGTGCGCTCAAAGACCCTTGTTGTGTACTCCTTGAAGCGTGGCGTGAGGAAGAAATAACCCACCAGCATCAAGCATTGGCAGATGCGCGAGATGAGCGTTGCATAGCCCGCGCCGAGTGCGCCCATAGGCTCGAAGCCGCACTTGCCGAAGATAAGCACCCAGTTAAGGATGATGTTTATCGTGTTGGCTACGATGATTGTGACCATCGCGATGCGCGTGTTGCCCACACCCTCCAGGAATTGCTTTATCGTACCCCATACCATCACTGGTAACAGACTCCACATCAGCGTGTTGTAGTAGGGGAGTGCCATATCTACCACCTCGCCAATCGAGGCATCACCACCGTCACCCAGCATCAGTTTGCCCATTACGGGGAGCGCCCCTCGCAGGGCATAAAGCAGTGCCGTAGCCACCACACCCAACGCCGCAAAGAGCACCATGCCGTTGCTCAACAGACGGCGCAGATAGCCGTGATTTCCTTGCGCGTAATGTTCGCCCACCTTTGGCGTAAGACCGAATGTAAGACCTATCGAGGCGATAAAGATGATGAAGAAGAAATTTGACGCAAACGATACCGCCGCCAGTGGCGTAGGGTCATCGCCACCATAACGACCGACCATCGCCGAGTCGGCAAGTTGCACAGTGATTTGACCCACCTGCGACAGAATTACTGGCAACGCAAGACGCAGATTCTCCTTATAGAATGGTTTGTATTTTCTTATAAAATTCATAGCGTGACAAAGATACTAAAAAATGGTTGAAATGCGTTATATGAGTAGATAATTCCACAGCGAGAAAGAATGTGTAGCAAATAGGCAAAAATGTAAAATTATTCGTAGCAGAGTGCGAGTAATTGGTCAATAAGTACACTTGCTCTTGCGGTAGGGTAAAAATTGACTAATTTTGCCGATGCAATTTTTTTGAAAAGCATAAAACACGAGCGTTATGATACAGCAGAATGATTGGTTGCCGTTTTTGGAGGGCTTGCAGAGTGTTGCAAGCATTGCGGGCGAGTTGTCGGTGTTCAACTTTGCGGATGTTAGGGCGGAGATTTCGTCCGAGTTAAAGATGCAGTTGAGACAGGCGCAGAAGTACGATTTCTTCATCGTGGCGAAGCACCTCAAGGGTAGTATTCGCCTGAATATCAATATGGATGAGTATGAACTCTCGGGCGGCGGACAGATGTTGCAGTTGAGCCCTGGACAGATTGTATCCATTGAGGATGTGTCGGATGATTTCGATGCCAATGTGGTCTTTCTCTCGCGCCACTTCATTGAGTCGATGATGGTCTATATCAGCGGTTCGATGCCATTCCGTATGAACATCAGCCACCCTGTAATCTCGACCCCCAGCGAGGAGGAGTTGCAGATTGAGAAGATGTTTTTCGATGCGGCACTCTATGTGGTGAACTACAGCACCAGCCAGTATCGTATGCAGGTGATGCAGCACATTATGATGGCAATCTTCTACGCCTCGAATGCCCCAAGCAAACTCAACGACAACGGGGAGCGCGCGCGTACCAATGCCGATGTACTGTCGAAGCAGTTTATGGAACTTGTGCAGGCGAATTTCCGCAAGGAGCGCCAACTGAAGTTCTACGCCGAGGCCTTGTGCATTACGCCACGCTATCTCTCGCGCGTAGTGAAGGAGTGTACGGGCGCATCAGCGGCTGATTGGATTGAGAGATATGTGGTGCTTGAGGCTCGTGCTCTGCTGAAGTCCACCACGATGACCATACAGCAGATTAGCGACCACCTTAACTTCCCATCGCAGACCTTCTTTGGTAAGTATTTCAAGCGTCGCGCGGGAATGTCACCAAAGGAGTACCGTAGAAAGAGTTAGAAACGGGATTTTCTTATAGTAGTTTTTGGGTTAAAGCGAGGGGCTGATGGCAATTGCCGTCAGCCCCTTATTCTTCAATTCATTCCGTCAGGTTTCACAACTAATCATTATGCCCCCTTGCCTTAAGCAAGAGTCTTCGACTACATAACGCACCACTTAAGGGCGTTATTATGCCTCGCTATCGTTTCCACTCGCCAATCTCCATATCGCGGATGTCGGTGCCGTCGATTGTGAAGCGTATTGCGGTGCGTACATTATGAAAACCATACTTTCCTGCTGCTCCTGGGTTGATGTGCAGCAGCGAGTAGATAGGGTCGTAGATAACCTTCAGGATGTGTGAGTGTCCCGCCACAAAGATGTCGGGTTTTGCCGACTGAATCATCCTTAATGCGGCAGGCGAGTAGTGTCGCGGATAGCCGCCGATGTGTGTAATCAGCACTCGTTTTCCTTCGCACTCAAAGAAAGAGAACTCATTATATACCCTTCGTATAATGCCACCGTCGATGTTGCCCCACACGCCACGCAGGGGTTTGAATGCCGCAATCTCGTCCGCCAACTCCAGCGACCCGAAGTCGCCCGCGTGCCATATCTCATCGACATCCTTCAGGAACTCACGCAACGGCTCATCGAAGCAGTTGTGCGTGTCGGAAATCACACCTATGCGCTTCATCCCTAATAGTTTGAGTTGATGAAGTCGGTTGGCAGAAAGTGGGTCTTTGCCTTTGGTAGTGCGCCGTCTAATGAGAATGTTGTGCGCTGGAGGTTGCGGCGCTGCTTCACATACTCCTCAAGGAAGATTAGTATCTCCTTCTGCTGATAGTGCATAGGCTTGCCCGCCATCGCGTGCGAGTCATACTCCACAGTGTAGAGCCAGTAGGGGTTGCCCGCCTTCTGGAGTTTGCCCGCAATATACTTCGAGCCATACATTCCCATTCCAAACATCGACACCTTTTTATAAGGCACCTGCGTGTCTGAACTGCCGTGGAAGAGCAGCATCGGCGCCGTAGGGTTCTTCCATTTTGGCTTGCCATCCAGCGTAAACACAGCACCCGCAAATGCGATGATGCCCGCATAATTAAAGCCTTCCTTCAAAATCTCGGAGCCCTCGCGCTGGTTGCTTACGACATACTCCGCCTGCAAAGCGGTGATAGCGCCCGCACTTGAGCCGCTTACGACAATCTGCGATGGGTCAATCTGCCACTCGTCGGCGTGGTCAAGTATGTAGTTTGTCGCCGAGAAGAGGTCCTCCACAGCGATGTTTATCGTCTTGTCGAAGTGTCGCAGAAACTCGATGATACCAGGCGACGAGACACCCTTCATTCCCAGACGGTAGTCAATCGACACGACATCATAGCCGTTGCGTGCAAGGAAGTGGAAGTAGGGTATATCGCGGTCAATATCCCTCTCTCCACGCACAAAACCGCCACCAAAGACAAACATCACGCAGGGGCGCTTGCCCTCTACGGGAGCGATGTAGTGGTCGAGGTAGAGTGAGTCTGCGCCCTTTACGGCGTAGAGGTGCGTATGCTTCTCGGGCACAAAATCGCTCTTTTGAGCAAATGCCTGCGCCACGCATAGACACGCAATTATGATTGATAGTATCTTTTTCATCCGTTACTTATATTTATCTTTCCATAATGCCGCCATTCGCTCGGCAATCTTCTGCTCCTGCTGGTTTTGCAGGTTGGGGTGGTAGAATGTATGACCCGAGAGTGGCTCTGGCAGAAACTCCTGCTCAACAAATCCACCCTGGTAGTTGTGTGCATACTTGTAGTCCTTGCCATATCCCGCCTCGCTCATCAGGCGTGTCGGCGCATTGCGAAGATGCAACGGCACAGGGCGGTTAGTGGTATCCTTGTTCACGAAGGCGAGCGCCTCGTTGATAGCCATATATGCCGAGTTGCTCTTTGGGCTTGTGGCGAGGTAGATGGTCGTCTCGGCGAGTGTGATACGCGCCTCGGGCATACCAATCTTGTGCACCGTATCGAAGCAGGCATTCGCCAGCAGCAGGGCATTAGGGTTTGCCAAACCAATATCCTCCGACGCGAGAATCACCAGTCGGCGTGCAATGAAGCGAGGCTCCTCACCTCCCGCCAACATTCGCGCCAGGTAGTATATTGCCGCGTTGGGGTCGCTGCCGCGCACCGACTTGATAAATGCCGAGATAACATCGTAGTGCTGCTCGCCGTTCTTGTCGTAGAGGGCGATGTTCTGCTGCAAGCACTCGGTCACATACTCGTCGGTGATGTTGATGTTGCCATCGCTTGCTCCCACGATGATGTCCAATATGTTGAGCAACTTACGCGCGTCACCTCCCGAAAATTTGAACAGTGCGGCAGTCTCCGTTACGGTGATGTTTCTCTGGCGCAACTCCTCGTCTGTGGTCAGGGCTCGCGTGAGCAGGGTCTGCAACTCCTCGTCGTTCATCGACTTTAGGATATAGACCTGACAACGGCTCAAGAGCGGCGAGATAACCTCAAACGAAGGGTTTTCCGTGGTCGCACCGATAAGCGTGACGATACCCTGCTCCACAGCGCCCAGCAGCGAGTCCTGCTGGCTCTTGTTGAAGCGGTGAATCTCATCGATAAACAGGAACGAAGCCCTTGGCTGGAAGAGGCTCTGTCGGCGTGCCGATTCAATCACCTCGCGCACCTCCTTCACGCCCGCCGTAACGGCCGAGAGGGTGTAGAATGGGCGCTTCAGGTGGTTCGCTACCAACTTCGCCAGCGTGGTCTTACCCACACCTGGAGGTCCCCACAGGATAAACGAGGGGACATTTCCCGTCTCGAGGAACTTCGTGAAGACACCATTCTTGCCGACAAGGTGGCTCTGTCCTATATATTCGTCGATAGTTTGCGGGCGCAGTCGCTCCGCTAACGGTCTGCTCATAATCTCTCTATAAAGGTTGTTTTCGGTTTGCCTTTACTTCATATACTCCAGCACATTACCGCTAATCTGCATCAGCGAAATCTCACACAACTTGGTGTTGTACTCCGCCGTAAGGATACGCTCCTCGGCATCCAGAAGGCTCTTCTGCGCCTCACGCATCTCGATACCGGGCAGGTCACCGAGCAGGTAGCGCTCCATAGCAATCTCATAATTCTCCTTCGCTGCGATAAGGTTCTGCTGCTCGAGTTTAATCACCTCGAGGTTGTTTGTATATGCCTGCCAGAATGTTGCGAGGTCAGCCATCAGCGACTGGTGCAACTGCTCCTGTGTATATTGCGCGTTCTCAACCTCTATGCGGGCATTGTTCTGCTCGCGGCGGCGGTTGCCATCGAAGATGTTAAAGCCGAGTTTCAGGCCCACATTTGGACCTAATGTACCTCTGCCCATAGGGTCGTTCTTGCCGTAGAGGTTGCGTGTGTAGCCATATCCCGCCGAGAGGTTGAGGTATGGGTAGTTACGCGACTTTGCGGCCTTGAGGTCCAACTCCGAGATGTTGGTGTTGCGTGCCGCGATGAGCAACTCCGAGTTCGACTCGTTCATGCTCGCCTCCAACTCATCCCACTTCAACTCTGCGTTCACCTCAATCACCGAGTCACGCGCGAAGCAGCGCTCTGTCACATCCTTGTTTGCCATCAACTCGTTGATGCGGATGCGCGATGCTGTCACCAACTCCTGCTGGGTCATATACTGCGATGAGTCGGCGTTGAAATCGACTCTCGCCTGCAGCCAGTCCAGGCGCGAGAAGTCACCGATGCGGTAGCGTGCCTCGGTGATGCGCAAGCGCTCACGCGAGAGGGCCACTGCGTAGCGGTAGTTCTTCAGTCGCAGGGTCTGCTGGATGAGGTTGTAGTACTCTGCCGTGAGGCTCGCCACGAAGTCCTCCACCTCGAGGCGTGTACGCAGTATGCCGATGGTCTTCAACTCCTGAAGACGCTTGAAATTGGTCTGCATCTTAAAGCCGTTGAAGATTGTCCAGCCCAGCGATACACCCACATCCACCGTCTGGTCGTATGCCGCCGCGTCGGTGTAACTATCGCCCTCGCGGGGATATGTTGTTGTGCTCTTCGCTGTGCCGTTGTAGCCCGCCGAGAGGTCGAGCGTAGGCAGCATACCCGCATTGGCGCGTGTTGCGTTGTTGTCGGCAATCTGCTGCTCGTTACGCACAATCAGCAGGTCGTAGTTGTTCTGCAAACCAGTCTCCAGACACTCCTTGAGTGATAGCACTTTTTGTGCCGAGAGATTGGTGATGCTCGCAAGGAGCAATATTGCGGAAAGTATATATCTCATAATAGGTAATGTTTACTCCTGTTTAGTTAGTTTCTGTCTGTCGGTAGAGACATAAGTGTAGATTGCTGGGACGATGTAGAGTGTCAGGATGGTCGAAACCACCAAGCCACCCACAACGGCGATACCCATCGCGATACGGCCATTAGCACCCTCGCCCGTAGCCACTGTCAATGGCAGCAGACCGAGGATTGTCGAGGCACTTGTCATCAGGATTGGGCGCATACGCTGCAACGATGCTGTCTCGATAGCCGAACGCAGACTCTCGCCCGCCTCCTGCTTCTGGTTGGCGAACTCCACGATAAGGATACCGTTCTTTGCCACCAAGCCGATAAGCATAATGATACCAATCTGACTATAAATGTTCATCGTCTGACCCGTAGTTGCCATAAATATGAGCGCACCAGCGATAGCCAAAGGCACGGTAAGCATAATCACCAATGGGTCCTTGAAACTCTCGAACTGCGCCGCCAGAATCAGGTAGATAAGCACGATGGCAAGCAGGAACGCAAACAGAAGGCTCGATGAACTCTCTCTAAACTCCTTCGAGTCGCCATACAACGCCGTACGGAAGTCATCAGGCAACACCTCTGCTGCGATGCGGTCCATCTCCTCCAGACCCTCGCCGATGGTCTTACCCTTTGCAAGACCTGCCGAGATAGTAGCCGAGAGGAAGCGGTTGTAGTGGTAGAGTTGTGGTGGTGCCACATTCTCCTCCACGCTCACGAGGTTATCCATCTGAATCATCTCGCCCGACGAACTACGCAGGTAGATTGACTTCAGGTCGGCAGGCTTGTTACGCTGCTGACGGTTAATCTCGGCAAGAATCTCATACTGCTTACCATTCATATAGAAGTAACCCATACGCTGACCACTCAAGCCATACTGCAAGGTCTGCGCGATGTCGCGTGTCGATACGCCCAGCATATTCGCCTTGTCGCGGTTGATTGTGATGCGCGCCTCGGGCTTCGAGAACTTGAGGTTCACATCGGCCATCTGCAACACATCGCTCTCATACACCTTCTCCATAAAGAGTGGCAATACCTCCTCCAGACGCTCGATGGTCATCGCCTGCAATACATACTGCACTGGCATACCGCCTCGGCGGTTACCGAATGTACTCTGCTGCTGCACGAAGGCACGCGCCTTGGTGTGCTTCTTCACTACGGCCGACAACTCCTCGGCAATCTCCATCTGCGAGCGCTCACGGGTCGAGATGTCGTTCAGCGCCACCTGGATGTTACCGCGACCGCTGCTCACGCGGGCAGTCACATACTTCGCCTCTGGCACCAGCGAGTCAATCTGCTGGTTGATATTCTCGGTGTAGTCACGCATGAACTCGTATGTCACACCCTCCTTACCCATCGTGTTGATGTTAATCTGCGAGCGGTCCTCCAGCGGAGCCAACTCGGCAGGGATGGTGCTCCACAACCAACCGATGACGACGAACATCGCCAGCGTGATAGGAATTGCAATCCAACGCACCTTGAGGAACGCAGCAAGAGTAGTACTATAAAAGTTATTCAACCACACGAAGAAAGGCTCGGTCTTCTCGTAGAACCAACTCTGCTTCTCCTTCTTGACCAAAATCTTCGATGCGAGCATAGGCGTAACGGTCAGCGCCGCGAATGTCGAGATAATCACCGCACCCGAAATCACCAAACTGAACTCGATGAAGAGCTTACCTGTCATACCCTCCATAAAGACGATAGGGAAGAATACGGCGAGCAGCGTGATTGAGGTCGAGATTACGGCAAAGAAGATCTCCTTCGCACCCTCGATACCCGCATCAAACGGACTCATTCCGCGTTCTATTCGTATGTATATGTTCTCGGTCATTACGATGGCGTCATCCACCACCAATCCCACCGAGAGCACCACCGCTAGCATCGAAAGCACATTGATTGAGAAGCCTGCGATATACATCAGGAAGAATGTACCAATCAACGATACGGGGATAACGATACAAGGGATGAGCGTCACGCGGAAGTTACGCAGGAAGAGGAAGATGATGATAACCACCAGGATAAACGCCTCATACACAGTCTTCTTCACCTCGGCGATTGATGCGCGGATAAATCTTGTATTGTCGAAACCATAACTCAACACAATATCATCGGGCAAATCCTTCTTCATACCCTCCACACGCTCATACACCGCATCGGCAATCTCAATGTGGTTAGCACCTGGCTGTGGAATTACAACAACACCCACCATCGGTACACCGTTCATCTTCATATAACTGCGTGTATCCTGTGGGCCAAGTTCCGCGCGACCGATGTCGCTCAAACGGATGATGCGGTCGTCGCTCTCGCGCACCACAAGGTCGTTGAACTCCTGCGCTGTGTGCATCAATCCCATAGTACGGATGGTAAGCTCGGTTGTATTACCCTCGATACTACCCGAAGGCAACTCTACATTCTCTCTGTCAAGAGCCGTCTTTACATCCACTGGCGTGATACCATAACCCGCCATCTTGGCCGGGTCGAGCCATATACGCATCGAGTAACGCTTCTCACCCCAAATCTGCACAGCACTCACATCGCTGATGGTCTGCAACTGCTCCTTGATTGTAAGGTCGGCAATCTCGCTAATCTCCAGCAACGAGCGCTTGTCGCTCTGCACCGCCAGCATCAGGATAGGCTGCGCGTCGGCGTCGGCTTTCGATACGGTTGGAGGGTCGCAGTCACGAGGCAGGAAGCGCTGTGCGCGTGATACCTTGTCACGCACATCATTCGCTGCGGTCTCAAGGTCCACCGACAACTCAAACTCTACGGTGATACGGCTGCTACCCTGCGAACTCACACTCGACAACGAACGGATACCAGGGATACCGTTGATGTTCTGCTCCAGAGGCTCTGTAATCTGGTTCTCGATGACATCTGCATTAGCACCTGGGTAGGAGCAGTTCACCGAGATGATAGGGTTATCGACGCTGGGGTACTCTCTCACACCGAGCGAGGTGTAGCCAATCACGCCAAAGATGACGATGATAAGCGTAAGCACGGTGGCAAGTACGGGGCGTCGTATGCTTAATTCGGAAATATTCATACTCTAAAACGGATTATGTTATTCAATGACATCCAACTTAACGGGCAGAGCCTCACGCAACTGGAGTGTACCCGATGTGATGATTGTGTCGCCCAACTCGATACCCTCGATGATGTGGATGAGGGCGTCGGTACGCAAGCCAGTCTTTACGGTTGTGGCGTAAGCCTTGCCACCGCGATATACATAGACCTTATCAACACCCATCTCTGGCACGATAGCCTCAGTTGGGATGGCGATAGCCTGTGGGATGTCGCTCATACGGATTTTCGCCGAGATGAAACGGCCAGGCATCAACTGACCAGCGGTGTTAGGGTAGATGGCACGCACTGCAAGCGTGCGGGTCGCCATATCCACCTCCGACTCCTTGGCATAGACCTTCGCATCGTAGGTGCGGTTCTGACCCTCGACGGTGAATGTCAAAGGAGTACCCACCTTAATGTCGTCGGCATAACGCTCTGGGATGTACATATCAATCTTCAGCGGAGAGATCTTTGTAAGTTTCGCTACCACCACGCTTGGCGATGCGTAAGCACCCTCGCTGACATTACGCAGACCGATAACGCCATCAAACGGCGCGCGGAGTTCTGTGAGGGCGATGTTCTGCTTCACAATGTCAATGTCGGCGTTGAGCATTGCGAGTTCTGTGCGCGCCTGCTCGAATGCCTCCTGACTCACGGCGTCCTTCTCCAGAAGTGTACTCTGGCGATATACGCGGTCCTGTGCGAGTTTCAACTG
>JAEIGA010012554.1_pt1 | contig 12857 bp, 4 predicted proteins | sample 9270691 | NCBI WGS metagenome assembly JAEIGA01 (sample SAMN17057246, study PRJNA624740) | gut metagenome | biome: biome; isolation source: fecal sample | host: Bos grunniens | place: China: Xizang | collected 2019 | reverse complement strand
TATAAACGGCAACAAGGCTACAGCATACGGCCTTATGGCTGCTGCAGAGAAGGCAGGCATGAGACTTTTCTTGGGCTCATACCCCATTACACCTGCTACAGATATCCTGCATGAGCTTGCAAAGCACAAGTCAATGGGAGTCATAACCATGCAGGCTGAGGACGAGATTGCCGGATGTGCTTCGGCTGTAGGTGCCGCATACGCCGGTGCACTTGCATGCACATCGACATCAGGCCCCGGAATATGCCTCAAGAGCGAGGCCATAAACCTTGCAGTCATAACAGAGTTGCCATTGGTGATAATCGACGTACAGCGCGGAGGCCCATCTACAGGACTCCCCACCAAGAGCGAGCAAACCGACCTGCTTCAGGCACTATACGGAAGAAACGGCGAAAGCCCTATTCCTGTCATTGCAGCGGCATCTCCGACAAACTGCTTCGATGCAGCATACAACGCATGTAAAATTGCCGTAGAGCACATGACACCGGTCATTCTATTGAGCGACGCATTCATCGCAAACGGCTCGGCCGCCTGGAAGTTGCCCGACATCAACGAATACCCCGCTATTGTTCCTCCTTATGTGACACCAGAGATGCAAGGAGAATGGAGTCCTTACAAGCGCAACCCGGAAAATGACGTGCGCTATTGGGCCATACCGGGCACACCGGGATTCACACACCGTATAGGCGGACTTGAGAAGAACGCAGCGACTGGTGCCATAAGCAACGACCCTGCAAACCACCACGGCATGGTTGAGGCAAGAGCAAGGAAAGTTGCAAGGATTGCCGACTATATACCCGAATTGCATGTTGAGGGATGCGAGGATGCCGACCTCCTGATTGTAGGCTTCGGTGGCACTTACGGACATCTATGCGAAGCAATGCAGCAGATGAACAGCAACGGCAAGAAAGCAGCCCTTGCACACTTCGAGTATATTAACCCGTTGCCACGCAACACCGAAGAGGTCCTCAGGAAGTACAAGAAAGTTGTAGTTGCAGAGCAGAACATGGGCCAGTTCGCCGGATATCTGCGAAGCAAGTTCCAAGGAATTGAACTGTTCCAGCACAACGAAGTAAAGGGCCAGCCGTTCGAAGTTGCGGCATTGGTCGATTCATTCACTAAAATCATGGAGGGGTAAGATATGAGCGAACATACAGCACAAGACTACAAGTTCGGACAGCCACGATGGTGTCCGGGATGCGGTGACCACTCATTCTTGGGTGCATTGCACAAGGCTATGGGCGAACTGGGCGTTGCCCCGCACGACATTGCCGTGATTTCGGGCATCGGTTGTTCTTCAAGATTGCCGTACTACATGAACACATACGGTTTCCACACGATACACGGCCGTTCGGCAGCAATAGCTACAGGTGCGAAGGTTGCTAACCCCGACCTTACAATATGGCAGGTTTCGGGCGACGGCGACGGCCTTGCCATAGGAGGAAACCACTTCATACATGCAGTGCGTCGCAACATCGACCTGAACATGATTCTGCTCAACAACCGCATATACGGCCTTACAAAGGGACAGTATTCGCCTACCTCGGTACGCGGTTTTGTGAGCAAGTCATCGCCTTACGGAACAGTTGAAGACCCGTTCCGCCCTGCAGAGTTATGTTTCGGAGCCAGAGGCAACTTCTTTGCCCGTTGCGTTGCCACTGACATGGCAGCAGCCGTAGGTTGCCTCAAAGCTGCAGCGCAGCACAAGGGAGCATCCGTTGTCGAGGTTCTCCAGAACTGCGCCATCTTCAACAACGGCACGCATGAGAGCGTATATACCAAGGACGGACGTACTAAGAATGCAATTTACCTGGAGCATGGGAAGCCGATGATTTTCGGTGAAAACAGGGAATTCGGACTTATGCAGGAGGGATTTGGACTCAAGGTCGTAAAGATTGGAGAGAACGGCATTACGGAGAATGACATACTGGTACACGACGCACACTGCAAGGACACCACATTGCAGCTGAAGCTCGCCCTTATGGAAGGCCCGGACTTCCCGATTGCACTCGGCGTGATACGCGATGTAGAGGCCATGACCTACAACGACGCAGTGCATGCACAGGTCGAGGAGGTGAAGAATGCAAAGAAATACCACTCATTCAGCGAACTTCTCGAGACGAACGAAATCTGGGAGATAAAGTAATCACCGGAAAGTTTTACTATACAGCAGGGCGGCCCAAAAGAAAATGGGCCGCCCTGCTGTATAATTCTTGCTGTTCTACAACGAATGCAGCCAAATTCCGGATACCGATTTTACTTTTGAGTCATTTCCGTTTTTTTCTTAGAAAGCATAAAACATGCCAGAGAATCGGTCAAACGAACAATTTTATCAGTCTTTTTACACAAAAAACATGTTAAAAATTTCGTACTAACAAAATATTGCGTATTTTTGAAACCGGTGTAATAGCAAATTATTATTAAAATAATAAAACATAAACAAAAAAACACCGGATAAGGAAAACTTTATTTAACTCAAAGGGGCTGCATTGCACCCCGAATAAAAACTAACTTATATGAAATTCAAATCGGTTGGAAAGTCGCTTCTAGCGGCAATGGTCTTGGGGATGACACTTTCCCTAACGCCCGCTGATGCGTGGGCAGAGACAACTGCCATGCAACAGCAACAGCAGTATGGCACAGTTAAAGGTGTTGTGACAGCAGACAACGGAGAAGCCATGTTCGGTGCAGTCGTGTTTGTTGTGGGCACAACCAACTCATCGGCCGTTGACTTTGACGGAAACTATGAGTTGCAGAATGTGAAAATAGGTTCTACTATCCGTGCGACCCTCATGGGTTACACATGCGCCGACCAGATATGGAACGGTGGAGTCCTCAACTTCGTAATGAAGGAGGAGGCTGCAATGCTCGACGAGATTGTGGTAACAGCCATGGGTATCATGCGTAAGGAGAAGTCTCTTACATACGCAACACAGATGGTGAAGGCTGACGAGCTCTTCAAGGCTCCAGACGCGAACTTCATCAACTCTCTTGAGGGTAAGGTTTCCGGTATCACAATCACCCCTAGTGCCGGCGGTGCGGGCGGTGCATCAAAAATCACTCTGCGCGGTAACAAGTCAATTATGGGTGACAATGCTCCGCTTATCGTTGTCGATGGAGTACCTATGACAAACAGCATCCGCGGACAAGCCGGGGCTACAGCAATGACAACAGGTGCAACATCAGAGGGAAGCGACCCGCTTTCAATGATTAACCCCGATGATATCGAGTCGATGAACATTCTTAAGGGAGCGAATGCAGCTGCCCTCTACGGTTCACGCGCTGCCAATGGTGTAATCATGATTACAACAAAGAAGGGTAAGGAAGGCAAGATGGAGGTGACATTCACATCGAACACAACATTCGACACTCCGCTTATGACACACAAGCTCCAGAACTCATACGGTGGCTACCGTGCTGCCAACCAGGAACTTGTAAACGACAGCTGGGGAGACAAACTGAGCGGCGAAGGCACATGGGTACACCAGTACCAGGCCAACAAGCAATTCTTCAACCCGACAAACGAGGACGGCACACCAAACATGTTCGACGCATACTTGCGCAACTATGCAGCCGATGATATCGACGACTTCTACAGCGTTGGCATAAACACCAACAACTCAATATCGGTATCCGGCGGTACCGAGAAGATTCAGACATACGCATCCTACTCTAATACATACTCAAAGGGCATGATAGAGACAAACCGTTACAACCGTAACACATTTGCCTTCCGTCAGACCTACAAGCTATGGGACCGTTTGACATTGAACGTAAGCGTAAACTACAACCAGGCAAAGACAAGAAACCGTATTGGAGGCGGTACCATCGGTAACCCGATATATCACTTGTACAATGCTCCTCGCGATGTAGATATGGGATATTACAAAGATAATTACAGCGCAAACGGCAAATGGCTCTCATCTGGTGACAGCAACGGCAACGGCGGCCAAGTATATTGGGAAGACGTGTCGGGCGACGGTACTGTAATAATGAAGCAGTATGGAAATGTAACATTGCAAGGCCCTATGCAGCAATACGCATTCCAGTCACCGGCAATAAACAACCCCTATTGGCTTACAAACCAGAACTCCGACGAAAGCACTGAAGACCGTTTCTCTGCATCATTCGGCGGAACATTAAAGATTATTGAAGGCCTTAACCTGCAGGGACGTGTATCAATCGACCACACCAAATACCAGAACGAAGGCCACACATACGCATCTACATGGTACGATGTAGAGATGTACCGTTATGGCCGATACTGGCTCAACAACAGCCGTACAAATGAAATCTACGTCGATTATATGCTCTCTTATAATAAGGAGTTCGCAAAGGATTGGTCCGTTTCTGCTACTGTCGGATATGTAGGACACACTATCAAGGGTACCAGCAGCAACACATACATATCCAATGCAACCGACTATCCGATTAACAGCGACGGTTACCAGTTCACCATACCTACATCAATAAACCAGTTCGACCCAAGCAAGGGCGGAGCCGGAGTATCGTCAAAAAGCAAAAGCAGCAACTGGGACCAGGCAGCATTGGTTACAGCACAGATTGGCTGGAAAGACGTAGTATTCTTCGATGCATCATACCGTAGAGACTGGTACCGCGCATTCAAGCAGTTCGAGTTTATGGGAACACCGGACAACTACGGATACTTCGGCTTTGGTGCCAACGCTATCCTCAGCGACATCTTCAAGTTGCCAAAGTGGTTCACATACGCCAAGTTACGCATGAGCTATTCAGAGGTAGGTAACTCTATTCCGAATTCACTTTACAACACAGTATGGAGAAACAACCTTCTCGGAACTGCAACAGTCAACAACAGAAACTCATTCTGGCCTATCCCGGAAAAGACAAAGTCGTTCGAGGCTGGTCTTGAAATGCAGTTCTTGCGCGATTGTCTCACATTCGACATTACATACTACAACTCGGCAATGCACGACTCATATCTTGAGATTGTCGGAACCAATGGAAAGTTGCAACCTGTGAACAGCGGTATAATACGCAACCAAGGTGTTGAGATGACATTGGGATACGATTGGAAAATCAACAAGAACCTGCGTTGGAAGACATCTGTCAACTTCTCATACAACCACAACAAGATTGAGGAGACATTCAAGGACAAGTTCGGCAACAGCAAGGACATGGCTACAGAGTTCGGCGGCGGAAAGTACAGACTGCTCTACAAGAAGGGCGGTTCATATGGTGACCTCTACATAACAGACTTTACACGCTACCAGGAAGACGTATATCGCTATACCGTAATCGAGACTGGCGTAGAGAACGGAATTCCATACGAGAGACCGGTTGACAAGTACACAACAAGCGAGAACATCGTAGATGGTGTTTACACCGACGTGGAAGGCAACAAATACGATGCTACATTGACAAACAAGGCCGGTGACATGTACATTGTGAACGGCAAGCCATCGTATGGCGGTTACGTAACAGCTGCAAGCAACGGAAAGCTGCGTGTATATGACGCGAACAAGAAGTTCCAGAAGTTTATTGGCAACGCAAACAGCCCATACCAGCTCTCTTGGTCAAACACATTTACATGGAAAGACTTCACACTCTACTTCCTTATCAACGGACGTATAGGCGGTAAGGTTATCTCACTCACAGAGAGCTACCTCGACAAGTGGGGTGTATCGGAGCGTACCGGCGCCGCACGTCTCCATGCCGAAGCCAACAACATCTATGTTACAGACGAGTTCGGCAACCAGCGTTTGGGAATGTACCTGAATGAAGGACGTGACATTGTTGCAATCGAAGACTACTATTATGACCTTGGTACAAGAGATGCTTCAAGCTACATCTACAACGCTACCAACTTCCGTCTTCGCGAGCTCTCTCTCGGCTACACATTCCGTAACCTGTTCGGAGAGAACAAGAACCTTAGTCTCTCATTCGTTTGCCGCAACCTCTTCTTCATTTACAAGGATTCACCGGTTGACCCGGACGTTTCATTGTCAACAGGAAACGGACTCGGCGGTATCGACGTATTCAACCATCCTTCAGGAAGATCATTCGGTTTGAACCTGAAAGTGAACCTATAATTACCGGTAAAACAGAGTTTAACAACATATAAAAACAGGAATTATGAAAATGAAATATATTATGCTTGCAGGCTCACTATTGTTTGCCTCAATAGCAACGCAATCGTGCCTAGATTTCGATGACCCGGGAAGCGAAATGGGTATCAACGATGTCCAGACCGGCACAACACAATACACCGGAAATGTCGATTCTATCGCCTATGATTGTGACATCACATTCGACGGAGCCATTAACGCATACTCAACGCTTATAGACGAGCAGCTCCTGCCGGCTGCACTTGGCGGCATATACTCAATGCGCGGAAGCAAGGACGGAGCAATATCACAGGACCATGCATACCAGATGCAGTATTGCCTTGGTACCGATGGCTATGCACAGTATTTTGTCGTTCCACACAAAGACTTCCCATATTCCGAGGAGGTGCTGACATCGACATACAACATTGCACCTAAGTTCAACGGTGGTGCAGGAGGTGTCTATTCAGGAGCAAAGTTGGCGATGATGCCATTGCTAAACCACCCGGCAATAGACTCGATACCCGAAATCAAGGCTATATACCTTCTCTATTACAGCATCGCAGCTCAGGAGATGGCCGACCTTTTCGGCCCGTTCACATATCTTGAGGACAAGCAGAACCTTGAGGAAGTTTCAGAGTACAACGATGTCAAGACCATATATTATGGTATTGTAAAGAACATTGACACAATCGTTGCCTGCTTGAAAAATTTCGAAAACAGACCTGCCGAATACAAGGAGCTTATACAGGCAATCATGATATCATACTGCAAGACCAACCATGCAGAGGACTACAGCAGCATGGATTCTTACATCAGACTTGCCAACTCATTGAAGCTCCGCATGGCTATGCACATTGTAAAGGTAGAACCTGAGACTGCAAGGAAATGGGCCGAAGAAGCTGTTGCAGGCGGCGTTATCGAGAGAATGGATCAGCAGCACGGTATCTTCCCGAAGAACAGCGGAATGACACATACGCACCCTCTTGTAATGATTGCTTCGGGTTGGAACGATATCAGAATATCAGCTTCATTCGAGAGCCTTCTCGTAAGCCTTGAACACCCATATACCAAATACCTCATCTTGCCTAACAGCATTGACATCAAGAGCAAGAGTACAGGCGAAATCACCTATGAGGGTGAGCGCATCTGCGGTATCCGTTCGGGAACACTCGTGGGCAACGGACAGTACGATTACAACATAAACAAGCACTTGGGATATTCAACAATCGACACAGAGGTTCTTAAGAACAGCAACTGTCCTAAGTATTTCATAAAGTGGGCCGAGGTTGACTTCCTGCGTGCCGAAGGTGCTATACGCGGATGGAACATGGGTGAGGATGCAGCAACTCTTTATGAGCGCGGAATACGCAATGCATTTATCGAGGAGCCTACCGGCAGTTCAAGATACTCAATGTATGTCAACCAGTACCTTAGCCGCGAGAACCCGGTAGATTATATCAGCGTTGATCCGTTGGGCGAAGGCAAGGATTGGCCAAGCGTAACAAGGATTGGCGTGAAGTGGAACGAAGGTGACGACAACGAGACCAAGCTTGAGAAGATTATTACACAGAAGTACTTGGCACTGTTCCCGCTTTCAAACGAGGCATGGACAGAGTTGCGCCGTACAGGCTATCCTAAGCTGTTCCCGGTATTGAACACAGACGAAGGCGACGGCAGTATCAACGAAGGCGAAATGATACGTCGCATACCTTGGGTTCCTACAGACCCAATCGCATTGGGCATGATTGAGGCAAGCGGTATTCCTGCTCTCGGCGGACCAGACGAGCAGGCCACACGCCTATGGTGGGATGTTGAAGGACCGAACTTCTAATATCCGGAAATAGACACATAAGAGGGCGACCCATTTTTTTTGATGGGTCGCCCTCTTATGTTTGGGAAATGAATGAATATTTCATTAAGTTTTATTAAGTTGTATATAAAATAAAATTACCCCACAATAGTTAATATTTCCAATAAAACAGTTATATTTGCTTAGGCGTATATTGCATGGATTGCCAATAAAATAGCATATTGCAAACATATTTTTTGCCTTTATGCATTTTTGACAGCAAACAACGCGTACGGCATACTTTTTATCGAAATTTTAGCAGAATAGAGATAATTATTTTATACTAACCTTTAACAACAAATCTATGAAGAAGATTTACTTTATGCTCATAAGTTTCTTGTGTCTTGCATTCGCGGCACAGGCAGCCGTTGTGACCGACCTGTCACAGTTGAGCAATGACAAGCTCTACACGATTCGTTCAGAACGTGCATTCCTTATGTACAGTTCAAGTGTAACAACACTCGCATCAAGCAACGGTAAGGCAGTAGGCACAGTAGAGCGTAACCCACAGGACCCCAACCAGCAGTTCAAAATTGAGAATGCAAACGGCAAATACTACCTCTACAGCGTAGGTGCCGGCAAGTATGTATACACCGGAGGTAAATACATTGCAAGCAAGATTATTGCACTTAACATCACCGCATCGGGAAGTGCAACATACCGTTGGAAACTTGGTTTGGGAACGCAGTACCTGAACTCACAGGAGCCTAACCAGACAGACGCTGGTCTTGTTGTTGACAGCTGGGCAACAACTGACGCAGGCAACTGCTACATCATCGAGGAGGTTACAGATGAAGAGACTGGTGGCGGTTCGGCATCAAACGAAGAGGTTTATGACTTCTCGGGCTTTGGCGACGAGGCTCTAATGGAGCTCTTCTACAATGCTTTGCAGAAGGGTCGCAACTACCCTACCAAGGAGGAGTTCGAAATGGCTGGTATCCAGGAATCGGATATTGCCTTCATACGTTCACACGTTCGCCGTGCTAACATCATGAGCCGTGCCGACCGTGTAAGACCTAACACATTCGAGAAGCGCAACCTCTTTATGAACATGCCTATGGACTACGGTAAGGATGCAGCCGTTGGACACCCTGAGGCAAAGTTCAATGCCGACGTATTCTCAATGTGGCAGTATGTGAACCTGTTCGGCACATGGAACCACTCTATTTTTCAGGCTCCGGGCGCATGGGTAGATGCAGCTCACCGTAACGGTACCGACATAATGAGCGGTATCAAGTTCTTTGACACCACCGGAGGTCGCGGTGAGGGTTCAGGCTCATACGAGGATCTTATCACAAGAACAGATGCAAACGGAAACTTCAAGTATGTGAAGCCGCTTATAAACATACTTATGTTCTTCGGTTCAGACGGTATCAACTACAACTGGGAGTCAACAGGATATGACAATAGTGGTGTCGTAAACTTCCACAAGGAGCTTTACAAATACGCTGCTGAAGTAGGCTTCGATAGTTACCATAGTGCAATCTACTGCTCTGTATCAGAGTTGACCAATGGCTCTTCAACTATCGATGCCCTCTATGGCACAAAAGCAAACGGCAAGACACACGACCTCATGCTCAACTATCAAGCAAATGACATTGCGGGCAATCTTGGCAGTACATATAACGCTGTAGTAAATGCTTACGGCTCGGCCGAAGGCCTCTATGCAGGTGTATGGACAGCAAGCATGGACCGTCGCTGGACAAACCTTGAGGGCAACAACTGCGGTATCTGCCTTTGGGGCGAGCACGACCAGAGCCGTTTCTACAGCTTCAATGCCGGTGACGGTGTATTCAACATCCAGGGCAATTATCAGAGACTCATCGAACGCGGTTTCTCAGGCGGTAACCGTAACCCGGCAAACACACCTGCACTGAGCAACACAGGCAACAACTGGGTAGCAGATAACGGCAAGCTCCCGCTACAGACATTTGCCGGTATGGCACACTGGATTCCGGAGCGTTCTACAATCCAGGGTAACCTGCCTTTCGGCACACACTTCACACTCGGCAACGGTGACCGTTACTACTACAAGGGTAAGATGTCGCACAAGAGCGAGTGGTACAACATGAGTGCTCAGGACATCGTTCCTACATACCGCTGGCTACGCTATAAGACCGGTACAACAACAGTTACAGATGATATTGACGTAAACTACACACACCTTGATGCCTACACAGGCGGTTCTTGTATAGAGCTTACAGGTGCTGCAACATCAACAGGCACAGATATTATCCTTTACAAGACATCTCTCAAGGCCGGCAACGGTGCATACGCAAAGATAGCTGTAAAAACTATCAAGGATGCTAAAGCGACAAACCTTTACCTTATTGTAAAGAAACAGGGAAACAGCGCATGGCAGGAGTACCCTGTAGGTAATGTAGCAGGCAAGACATGGGAAGAGAAGAAATTCAGCCTCACCGGTATTGGAAACGGTGATGTTATCGAGCGTATCGGCTTGCGCGTAAAGGGCAACAACAACGACTATCAGCTCTATGTGGGCAAGCTCGAAATCAACGACGAGAACTGGGTTGATCCTGCTGCAGTCAAGGATGTTGTAGCCGAGGTGAAGAACGAGACAAAGAATTCAATGAACCTCAAGCTGCACTGGGGTGTTGACGCAGTAGCAAAGACACGCGCAGCTTGGGACCTTGTATTCAATGACGAGGCTAACATCAGCCACTTCGAGATTATGTACAAGAACGGCGAGGCAGGAAAGGTTGCACTTGTCGGCACAACATCACAGTGGGCTACATTCATTGGCAACATTGAGTTCGAGAGCGTAAACGACGTTCCGTTCATTGGTGTACGTTCTGTTTCTACCGACCTCAAGACATACTCACCGATTGTTTGGGTTGAGGTTCCGCGTGGCAACCAGGCAGACCTGCCCGAAACAGTAGAGGAAGACTCATACGGCATAAGCCAGATTGACCCGGCTTCAAACGGTATCGATGCTGCACGCACACAGCGTTATGTTGAGCTCGCGAGGACAACTGGTGCAACACAGAACCTCAACTACACTGCAAACGGTCCTGTAGCTGACGGTACACAGTATGCACACCCCGAAGGCCATCTTCTCAAGGTTGAACAGGGCCAGAGCATAACAATGACCATCAAGGGCCCGCAGACAAGCGACGGTTTGCAGTACTGCTATGCAGGCGGTTGGCTCGACCTCAACGGTAGCGGAAACTTCGACCACCCGCTGCCTGTAGAGAGAACAGCTGCCGAGATTGCAAAGGGTACTACAGAGACCGACCCTGAGGGCGAGCGCATATTCTTCATCGGCAAGCACGAGGGCGCAACTCCGGAACTTGTAACCGGATATACCTTTACATTCAAAATACCTGAGGACGCAACTCCAGGCGACAGCCGCTTGCGTATCGTATTCTCAGATGCTTGGTTTGCCGGCGCATTCAACCCGACAGGCTTGACAAACAAGGGATTCACAATCGACTTCGACGTTGAAATCGACGGATTGAACCCAGGCCGTGCAGCTGTTGACACTCGTGACCAGGGTGTTGCAGATGAGCCGGAGTTCCTGAATTCAACAGGCGTTGAGGAAGTTATCGGCGGTGAGGTTTCTACAGCTGAGGCCGGCGAAGGCACAATCGACTTCAACAACGCAGACAAAGCATGGATTTACACTGCAGACGGCAGACTTGTTGAGTTCGTGAAGAACCCGACATCTGTTGCGGCACCGACAGGCGTTTATATTGTCAAGATGCAGAAGGGAAGCGTTATCCGTTCGGCAAAGATACTTGTTAAATAAGAATCATTTGACACTCTCATAATCAGGGGCTGCATCGTCGATGCAGCCCCTGATGCATTCTTGCGCGCCCCGCTTTGCCGGTGTCTCATTTTTGCATAACTTTGCAGAACGATAAAAGAAGTTATTTGAATTCTCCAGTACCATGCAAAAACTCTATGCACTCCGCGGGCTATTCGCCATCTCCCCAATAATAGTGCTGCTTACTGTATATCTTTGCGGCTCAATAATTGCCGGTGACTTCTACCGCATACCCATTGCTGTAGCATTCCTCGTTGCTGCTATATATGCAATTGTCATTGCAAAGGAAGGAAACATAAACGAAAGAATAGACAGTTTTTCCAAAGGTGCGGCAAACACCCGCATTATGTACATGGTGTGGATATTCGTGCTTGCAGGTGCCTTTGCTAAGACAACCGAAGCCATGGGAGCCATAGATGCGACCGTCGCTGTGGCAAGAAGCACGATACCTGCCAACTACCTCCCGGCCGGCATATTCATCGCAAGCTGCTTCGTTTCGCTTTCAATAGGCACATCGGTAGGAACCATAGTCGCTCTCACCCCCGTTGTCACCACCCTAGCCGGGCAGATAGGATGCGACACTGCGTGGATGGTAGCCATTGTTGTGGGAGGCGCGTTCTTCGGCGACAATCTGTCATTCATTTCGGATACAACCATTGCTGCAACCCAGACACAAGGATGCTCCATGAGAAGCAAGTTCTACTCGAACATACTTATGGTATCTCCGGCAGCAATCGTAGCTCTGCTGATATATGCATTCAGCGGTAACAGCATAGGAACGACAGAAGCACCTGCTGTAACTGTTACAGAAATGCTCAAGTGCCTGCCATACATAATTGTGATAGCGGCAGCTCTCATTGGAGTGAATGTGCTTGCCGTACTCGCACTGGGCATTGTTTCGGCAGCAATATTGGGAATTGCATACGGAAGTTTCAGTTGCATTGGACTGTGCACGCATATCGGGAACGGCATCATGTCAATGGGAGAGTTGATAATAGTCACCATGCTTGCAGGAGGCGTGCTTGAGATGGTGCGCCTGAACGGCGGAATAGATTACCTGATACAGCTCACTACTGCCAGAATAAAATCGAAGAGAGGTGCAGAGTGTGCCATTACAGGACTGACGGCTCTC
>JAEIGA010012553.1_pt1 | contig 12857 bp, 9 predicted proteins | sample 9270691 | NCBI WGS metagenome assembly JAEIGA01 (sample SAMN17057246, study PRJNA624740) | gut metagenome | biome: biome; isolation source: fecal sample | host: Bos grunniens | place: China: Xizang | collected 2019 | reverse complement strand
TGAACCTTGTGTAAGTTAAATAAAAAGGAAAATAAAAAATGGCACGTATAGCAGGTGTTAACATTCCGACAGAAAAACGCATTGAAATTGCGTTGCAATACATTCATGGTATTGGGCCAGCAAAGGCGGCACAAATCTGTGAAGCGTTGAAATTAAAAGACGGTTTGCGCGCAAAAGATTTGACAGATGCGGATGTTATCAAAATTTCTAATTATATCGAAGAAAACTTTAAGGTAGAAGGTGATGTTCGTCGTGAAGTTGCAATGAACATCAAACGTTTGCAAGACTTAAAAGCATATCGTGGTATTCGCCATCGTAACCGTTTGCCGGTTCGTGGTCAGCGTACACAAACAAATGCCCGTACACGTAAAGGTAAACGTGTTGTTGTTGCTGGTTCCGCAACAAAGGGTAAATAAAAATTAATCTGATGTCACATCTATGCGTGTTGGGCTTTGGTCATGTAGCTTATGTACACTCCCGTCGCCCAACACACATATCTGTAACATTATCTTAATTTTTAATAATAAGGTAGAGATTAACACCACAGTTAATTGAAGACATCGAAAAAGGAAAAAATAAAATGGCAGTTACAAAAGCTAAAAAGAAGGTCGTAAAAAAAGTATCACATGGCATTGCACATGTTGTTGCGACTAATAACAATACACGTATTACAATCACAGACCAGTCTGGTGCAGTATTAGCATGGGCAACCGCTGGGGCAAATAATTTCAAGGGCGCAAAAAAGTCCACACCATATGCTGCAACAATCGTTGCGGATGCAGTTGGTAAGAAAGTCGCCGAAATGGGTATGAAAACAGTTGATGTTTTGATGCGTGGTATTGGTCAAGGTCGTGAATCTGCTGTACGTGGATTGGCAAACGCTGGTCTGATTGTGCAGTCCATTACAGATACAACACGTATCCCACACAATGGGTGCAGACCAAAGAAAGTACGTCGCGTCTAAATAAATTAAATATAATGGCGTATCTATAAAGAAACCCGATGGCTTATGTAGCGATTGTACACTACGCCATCGGGTTTCTTTACATCTACACCATTCTATTTAATTTCTTTCGCAAAGCAAGGGGTTGGCGGTGATGGGGCGTCGTTTCTGCTTTTTTTTCTTAATCATTTATATTTTTAAACCCTTTTTTTAGGGTGTTTTTTATGGACATTTGGATGGTGCTTGCTATAATCTGTCAGAACTTGGGGGCGTGGGGGGTGAATACAAACAAGGGTATTTACTATGCAAAAGGTTATGCTTGCTGTGTTAGTGTGTTGTGCGTGTCCCGGGGTGGCGTGTGCAGATGTTAAGTACACAGAAACAGAAAATGTGACAATTGTGGAAAGATTTTATAATCCTGTTCAAGATGTCAGACGCAATGTTGCACCACGCCCATGTACAAAGAAGGTTGGGGAACCGGTGCGTGTAAAAACACATACGGAAATTTTGGAACATTATCAGGTTTATCAGCCTGTGACAATTTATCGCCCAATGGGGACAGAAATTCAAAGAAAAGTTGTGCCGGCAAAATCTTGCGGCAAATGCTCGAAATAAAAATAACCGCCGTTTGGCGGTTCTTTTTATCGTGTGCGTTGAAATACCAGCCAATTGTGTCCGTATATTTTTGTTGGCTGTCCGATGTTTTTCAAAGGCGCATTCTTTGTTGTCTGGTTAAATAATTGTTCGACTAAAGGGTTGTGTTCTTCAATGATAATTTTTCCCTTTGGCTTAAGGTGTCGAGATAATTTTGTAATTGTGTTTGGCAGACATTCTGGTTTTCTATCAAATATATTGGATAGATTTATTGCGTCATACTGTTTATTGCCCAATTGTTCGGAGATTTTTTGTGCCGGACCCCAGTAGAATGTCGGTGCGGGCTTTTGCATGTTTTGTAATTGTGTGTATTCAGTTGGGCTGATTATATTGTTATAATGTGGGTCCGCAGGTAGGCCATAGCTGAATATCTGATTTGTATTACAACCACGGATATAATATGCAGCCAATGGATCGATGCGTTCCAGAATTTCTGGTATATACTTAACATCTAGGATGTTTTTGGCAAAATGTAGATTGCGCAATAATTGAATATATTCATTGTATGGAATATTCATTTTCAGGGCGGCAAATTTTATTTCTTGGATTGCAGCTGCAGAGATTGTTATATCGAATGTGTCGATGTTTGTTGCACCATTAAGTGTATAGAATAAAGCTTGATCCCCACTGCCGGCAATCGTAAGGACATCCTTGGCATCAGGGGTTAATTGTGTTTCGCCATATAAATTTTCATTTGTTACTGTATACGCATTGTCGTAGATGGAACCGACTGGGCCCCTATCATGAACCCATTCAATTGCATCAAAGTCAATAGTATTCATACCTGGTTTTATCATGTTCATTGCTCCTTTGGTTTTACCCACACATGTTATATATAGTACAAATATTGTAAGTGTCAATACTTTCTGATGCAAAAAAGAATGCGGCGATTGCCGCATTTTTGTTCTTTTTTATCGATTAGTTAACTGTAATTCGATACGACGGTTTTGTTGCAGGTCCTGAGGCGTATTTCCAAGCACGAACGGGTACATGTCGCCGAATCCAGATGGGATCAAGCGGCGTTTTTCGACACCTTTTGCGGCCAATTCGTTTGCCACAGCTGTTGCACGCAGTAAGGATAGTTCTGTATTGTTCTTATATCCACGAGTGCCAGAGATAACAGGCTTTTTGTCTGTGTGTCCGTCAACACGAATAATCCAGTCAATATCAGTTGGAATTGTACTTTCCATTGATTTGATCACATTTGCAATTGCGTGTAGTTGTTTCTTGCCATCAGCAGATAATTTGTATGAACCGCTTGGGAATAAAATATCGCTATTGACAATGAATCTGTCGCCATCTGTTTTTACAAATGTTGTGTCGCCCAATGCTAATTTAACAGCCTTGTAGAACAATGATTGGTATTGACTGACATCTTTCAATTCGGCGACTTTGTCGGCCAATGCCTTGTTCAGACGGGTTGACATTTCGACATATTGCACTTCTTGTTGACGTGATTTTTCTTCGGCAGCATCCAGGGCGGCTTGTAATTGTGACAATTGTTCGGCCAGTTCAAGACGCTGGATATTCATTTGGTCTTGTAATAATCTGCGTTCTTGTTCCAGTTCTGTGGTTTTTTGTTTGTCTAAGGTCGCTTGGTTTAATTGTGTGGTTAGTTCTGCAACCTTTTTTTGCATGTTTGTACCCATGGTTTGCAGTTCGTTAACCTTGTTTTCATAGGCGGTTATAAGTTCTTCGATGCTAACATCTACTTCGTTTAGTTCGTTGGTTAATGCGATGTTGCTTTGTTCCAAATCTTCCAATTGATTGTGGGCCAGTATTAGCATACGCTTGGCTTCTTGTTCATCCAATGTCATTTGCTGAATGGTCGCCGCCTGTTCTGCATTTGCTTTTTTTAATTCGGACACAACACGTGTGCCAGATGTTTTGTTAAATACGCTGGTGGTGGTCCACAAGAACACAAAAACAATCAATAAAAATATCAATATGATAACCAGGTTCGAAAATAAATCTACGAATCCAGGCCATGCATTTGTTGTTGTACGATAACGAATGTTCATCATTGTTTTACTCTCTCGCTTTTGCTTTGGGACATGTTATTTGTCCGAAATTTTATTTTCTATTACCTGCATTGTTTTTGTTAATTCGTGTGTTGCCAGATTTATTTGTGGTAATACACGGGCAATTTCTTCTGTTGCAGATATATGTGTATGGGCCGATAGGTAATCTTCCAGTTCGCGATAAATTGTATTCTGGGCAGATTGAACTTGGACACCAAGGAAGCCTATTGCCAAGCTGCCCCCCAAGCCCAGCAATGAACTGGTAAATGCGGTTGCCATACCTGCCAATGGACCAGAAAGCCCGATTTGCATTGTTTGTAAAACCGCTTCGTCTTCAAAATTCAAACCACTTATTAACTCTGCAAAACCGCCGACAGTCAAGACCAGTCCCCAGAATGTTCCCAACAGCCCCAAGAATATTAATGTGTTTGTTATATAGCGGACAGATTCACGAGAATCTTCGAATCGCATTAAAATCATATCCATAAGGCCATTAAGTGTTGTTGCAGATATGCGGCATGGACGTGACGATAATATATGGGCCACGGGGCGTAATAAGTGCGGTGGCATGGCGATTGCACGGCGACCACGAATATAATTATATAGCCATTTGTATTCTGGTAACAGTTGGAATATTTGAACAAAACACAGCCCGACACCAAATATTGTTGTGCCGATGATAATACCGTTTAGCCAAATGTTGGCAGTTGCTATCTGCATGAATTCAGGGAAAAAATACATGATGCCCGCAATTAGTAATGCGGTTAATAACGCCATGCGGTTAAGTGAACCATGAAAGTGTCTTGTCATATATAATCTCTCGCTTTGATAAAAGCATAGTAAATTTTTCAGAATATTGTCAACAGGTTTGTGTGGGATGGTTCTTTTTAGGTAAAAAACACTTTTATTTATTAGGTTGATGTGTTAAAATTAAATAAATTGGAAGGGATTTTATATGAGAAGTTTTTTTCTGTTGTTGTTGGTTTTTGCTGGGGTTACTGGGGATTTGTGTGCAGCGACACCGGTGCGTCGTGTTCGTGGTGGTGCAGATGATTCAGGGGCGGTGACGAATGAAGGGGATAATCCTGTGTCGGCACGTGCGGCGGTTGCGGTACGGTCGTCTGGTCAGTCAACGGCAAATACAGGTGTTGCAGCACGCAGTGCTGTTCGCACAACATCGGCGCGTGGGGCGGTGCCTGTAAGTGCAAAGCCAACGGTTGCGGCACGTGCGGCGACAACACAAAAGGTTGTTGGTACGGGGACCAAGGTTGCGGCGGCGGCTAAAAATGTGATAGTTAGTGATGAGTGTCGTGAAAAGTACGAAGGGTGTATGGATGCGTTCTGTATGCTGGATAATGATACAGGCGGTCGTTGTTTGTGTAGTGATAGAAATGCAGAATATGATGCTATTTTGGCAGAAATTGAAAAACTGGATCAGCGGTCTTACCAAATGGCAACGTTTGGTGTTGAAAAAATAGAGATGGGTGCAAATGCAGAGGCGGCGATTGCGGGGGCAGATGCAGTTGCACAGTCGATTGTTGATCGTGAAGAAGACTCTAAGACGCGTAAGTTGGATTTGTCACTGTGGAATATGGCAGGTGTTTCTGAGGAGGATGATGCCTTTGGTGGGGCCAGTTCTGAGTTTTCTGATCAGACGGGGGATGCGTTGCATTTGTCTGCCCAACAGTTGTGTGTTGCTCAAATCCCAGAATGTGCAAATGATATCGAGATGTTAAAGTTGATGTATGCACAGCATATTAAGTCTGATTGCAATGCGTATGAAAATAGCTTGAAGCAGCAAAAAAATGCTAGTCAGCAAAAGTTATATGCGGCGGAACAGGCGTTGAGATCTGCGGCATTGGATCAGCATAAAAAAGCGAATCGTTATAATTTGGGACAATGTGCGGTTGAGTTTAAGAAGTGTATGCAGACAACAGGTGAATGTGGAGAAGATTTTTCAAAGTGTGCAACGATGGTTGCGATGGATACGACAAATGTGCGTAAATCTACATCCAAGGGCACAGCAACATATACTATTACTGGTACGGCAACAAATATTGAAATTTCTGCATCGACATTTGATACATTGATGGCGAAAAAACCATTGTGTGAACATGTGACACAATCGTGTGTGTTGGTGGCTGATCAAGTTTGGGATGTTTTCTTGCGTGATATTGCACCCCAGATAAAAAATGCGGAATTGATTGCAGAGGATACTGCAAGACAGGATTGTATTGGTAATATCTCTTCTTGTTTTCAAAAGGCGTGTAAAGATAATATTGACCCGAATGATCCAGATGGGTCCTATGATTTATGTTTAACACGACCAGAGTCTGTGTTGAGTTTGTGTAAGGTTCCAATGAATGCATGTGGAATTGATGTTGCGGATATGTCCAAGGTTGAATCTGATCCGATTTGGATGTATGTTCAGGCCAGGTTGGCGGCGATGCGTGTGGATTCTTGTACCAATGCGGTTAAGGACTGTTTGCAGTCCCCAGATAGATGTGGTGAAGATTATACCCAATGTATGGGGTTAGATTTGGCGGCATTGCAAAACATGTGTCCAGAAGAAAAGCTGGTGGCGTGTAAACAACCAGAAAATGTCGATTCAGAAGAATCTGCAAAATGGCCAGATTTTGCCAGCATTGTTCAGGGTATATGGTTAAGTATAGATAATTCTATGTTAGATGAATGTCAGCGTTTGGTTGATGAAAAGATGTTGGAAATTTGTGGCGATACAATTTCTTGTCCGTATTTTGAAAGCGACAAGGAAATTGGTACGGATTCCTTGATTGGTTACACCAATGGTGATGGGAATTATGTAATTGATGGTATGGTTTCTTTTGGGAATATTAAGGTTGCTAAAACTGTATCTAAGGATGAAGATGTAAAGTTTGGTACATATGAATTAGATATAAATGATTATAAAAAGAATATGCCGGATGCAACAAGTGCGGCCGCTGTGCGTACTTTATCAGCGTTGCAGAATGCGGCGACCAAGATTAACCAAAAAATTGCAATTTTATCGGAAGATCCGAAAATTAGCATGTGTGTTAATGGTCGTGATATGAGTCAGATTGACCCGAATGTTAAAGAACGTAGAAATAGAGGATCGGAGACAACGGGTAAATTTCCATATTTGTTAGATTCTTCGATTTTGGCGATTATTGAATCTGGTGTTCAACAGGCAAACAAAAACTATACCAAAAAATTTAATGAATTGGTTAAGGAAGCGTTGGAAAAGAAGGATGATGATATAAAGTCTGTTTTGTGTGCTGCTATGGCTTCAACTGGTGAACCTATGTGTAAAAAATGGGCGGCTACTTCGACGGGTGCGGCCTTGTGCGAGGAATATGAAGCACAGCAGTTTGAATCGGTGTTTGATAATCAGTCTGATAAGTTAGGGTTGCTTGACAAAGGCGATGTTTATTCTGCTCAGTATATTATTCCTGGGGCTAAATTAGCAGATCTTGCCCAGGTACAAGAGCGGGCTCAGTCTGAATTCGTTCAAACGGATAAATTTGGTAATCCATTAGGAAGAATTAATACTTCATCTGTTTATGCTACTGGGGATAATTCTTGTACTATAACGACGATTAGCACAATGTGTAAAGAGGCGAAAGAGATTATAACTGTGAATACAAGCTGTAGGCAGAGTGGTTTCTCATTAATTGGCGGCTCTGGTAAGTGTGGTGGCCATGGTGGTATTTTCTCTGGTGGTTCTTCAACATATACCAGGACAGAGGAATATCATGGTTCGATGTGCAAGGACTTTATGGAGCCAGTTATTACAACAACGAAAATAGAAATGTAAAAATTAAACCCACCATTGGTGGGTTTTTTATAATGCATCTGGGGTTGTTATAATGTCGATGCCGCTTGATTTCCATTCTGCTATCAGTTTTTCCAGGTCCAGGATGTTTGTGGCGCCAAGATATAAAACGGGTTTCAGGTTGTTCGCGGTGGCGATGTTTAATAGGTTTATTATTGGTGATGGTTTTGTTTTGCCGGCTGCAAACCAGTTTTCGGTGTCGGCAACCCAAAAGTCAGAATCAGAGTGCGTCGCAATGGCGTGATTTGGTGTGATTATGATGTTGTCTTCTATTTCAAATGGTATATTCTTGGTGTTCAGATAATTTATAATATCGGATGAATCGTCGCCCGAATCTGATGGTTCGATGGTGTTTGAAGATGGGGCTTCTTTTGCGCTGTCGTCAAATGTTATTTCGGTAAAGACGGGTGCGTTTAATGTGGATGGTGTTTCGACGAATCCTGGTGTGTCATCAAATGAAATGTCAAAGTCGGTTGGTATTGGAAAGTCGTTCGCCATAACTGGTACAGGTTCAAGAATTTTTTCTTTTATTGCTGTTGTGTCATTGGGGTGGGTATTTTCTTCTGTCTTTTCTGATGTTGATTTGGTATATGTTTTGAATTCGTCGATTCTGTTTTTTGCAGCAGCAAATGCGGCACGCATTTCGTCCGGGAAATTACGGGCAACCTGTTCCGGAATAGATTCTTGTTCTTTGTTTTCTTGTTTGGTTTCTGGTTCTTTGGTTGCTTCTGGTTTTTTTTGCCAAATTTTTGGAATTTTTATTTTTGGAATCTGGATTGTAATCAATGGTTTTTTTGTGCGGAATATCAAAATACTGGTTGCGACATATAATGGAACACACGCAAGAATTAAAATCCCAAATACAAATCCAGGAAATCCACGCAGTTGTGCGTGATATAATTTGTGCCATTGGTGGGCGTTAAATATGCTGAAATTAAACATAAAATACAATATGGCCCATGTGGCAAATGTATAACATATTGTCCATATGATAAGGTATTTGTGTGTCTTGATAAAATCAAAAATCTTTTTCATTGTATATTAAGTATAGACAATTAATAGTGTTTGTCAAGTGTGTTTTGTTTTGTGGTTATTGTAATAAAATGCTTTTTTTATTATCTTTTTTATGGCATAATTGAAAAGATTACAAGGGGGAGTTTTTCATGTCGGGTTTGTCCAGAATTTTTAATGGTATGTTGGTGTCTTTTATTGCTTGTGCGACTGTTTGTGCGGCAAATGCGGCGACATCTCGTAATGGTGTGGACGGTGTGCGTGCGGCATCAAATGGGACGTCTGTGGCCCGTATGCCATCAATGCCAACAAAGCAGCTGACAATTGTTGGGAATCTTAGACCTGGTGGAAATACGCCGGTTGTACCAGATGAACCTGATGAGCCGAATGTGCCTGATGAACCAGATGTGCCGGATGAACCGGATGTGCCGGATGAACCAACCCCAGAATGTCCAGATGGTGGGGTGAAAAATTCTGGGTACACAATCGATATGTGTATGTCAGATTTGTTTTTGTGTTTAAATACCGGGGCGTTGCCAAATGGCATGCATGATATGTTTAATGAAGATTTGCGTAATTCTGTTATTAATGGATTGAATGTTTGTACACGTCAGGTTGATAAATGTGTCAGTGAAGTCCGTCGTGATTGTAAAAATATTTATCGTGGTGCGTCTGATGTTTGGATTGATTTTAACTCTCGCAAGGTTCAACCAGAATATTATAACTTTGTTCTGCGCAAGACAGGATTGACACCGTATCAGGCCGAAAAAACATGTTTGTTGTTGGACAAGAATACATATGGGCCATCTTTTTCTGCGGTTGAAAGTTCTGGGAATGTGACAGACGAATATAATAATATTATTGGTGCCTATAATGGTCAGATGAATAACAGTCTTGATAAAAATAATCCATTAGGACCAACCTTGAATGATGGCAATCCTGGGGTGGATGGTCAGCGTGGACACTATGCCCGTTGGGATGCAATAACGGCCACATGTCATCTGCGTGTCGCGGCATATAACAAGGACAAGCATATTTCAAACAGTTGGCTGTTTGGTGCAATTGGTGATGATAAACCGGCCGAGGTTTGGCGTGCCGCAGGCGAAACTTTTACATGTGACAAGGATTTGTTCGGATTTTCTTTGATGAAAGACACCAGCACGGTTGCGTTAGTTGGTGTTGGTGGTGGTGCTTTGCTGGGGGCTGGCGTTGGTGCTGTGGCGGGGCATGGCGATCGCCTGTTTGATTGTAAAAATGAAAAGCATATCAAAGAACTGTCATCTCAATTGCGTACTGGCAATAATATCGATGTGCTTAATGAAATGTTGGACCGGTCGGTTCAGTTGTCACACTTGAAAGAGCGGATAACACCTAATCAGTGCAGTGCAGTATATAATCTGTATGGTGTGTATAATGATTATATGTCGGCAATTAAGAACTGTGCGAATAAAGTTTTTGAAACAACAGATATATTCGAGGCAGGGTTAAAATGTCCTGATAAAACAAAATTGGATGAATGTTTTAGTGATGCGGCCAAAGATGAACCCATGTTTGCAAAATGTGTTGGTAAAAATTTTACCAGTGTTATGTCGTGTCTTGAACACCTAAAGGGTTTGTGGATGTCAGGGCAGTTGCAGGGTGATGTTCAAGTGTCTGGGGCATGTACTTTTAAGCCGTTCGATGCAAAGGCCAAACCGGGGTCTGTGGTTGAATGTGCCGAAGGTCAGCCTGGCTGTGTATCGTTGGCGGAAATTAATAAGCATACAGAAAAGTTAAAGTTCTTGTCGGATATCGAGATATTAAAGGGCGAAAAGTCCAATATGGGTAAAAGCATCGGTATCGGTACTGCCGCAGGTGCCGGGGCAGGTGGTCTGGCAACGGCAATTACTGCGTTGGTTGAACATGGAAATATTAACTGTCGTGTGGGGGATGGTTTGGCCCAGGTAGGTTTGGGTAAATCACATTCAATTGGGACATTAAAAGATTTCTATGTTAAATGGAATCTGCGTTTACCAGAAGCGGTTACGCCAGTACCTGCAACGGTGGTTGATTGTAAGCAATGGAAAGATGCGTGTGCATCATTCAAAGATATGAATCAGTGTGCCGCTGCCCAGGTGACATATAAACCATCTGGGGTGTCGACACCATGGCTGGTGCGGTCTGCGTGTGCCGTTTATGCAGGTCAGTGTGTTGAAAATTATCCTGTGGCCGTATCGTATGGTGCATGTGAATAAGATAATCCCCCGATTTGGGGGATTTTTTTGATGTGTGCGGCTTTTGTTGTAATCCGTGATTGTGGATATCTGTGGGGATTATATTTTTTTGTGCACAGATTGTACTAAGTAATGTATAAATCGTCTTTTCGTAGCTTAATTTTCCAATGACATGATGAACTTGGGGTAAATCACATTAATGATATAACATTTTGTGGTGTGTAATAAAATGCGGTTCCATAATCACATGATGTTTTGATCGTGGTATTTGCAATATAAGTTGTTTGTGTTGGGGGGGCATCAGGTGAAATGTAAAGCTGATGACAAAAATATACCGGTTTGCGCCGGTATAAGGATTTATATGTTTTTATTAACGATGGGGGATTATTTCTTGGCCAGACCATCTTTTAGGCCGCTGGCCATCGCACCTAGATTATCCATGGCGGTTGCTGGGGCGGCATACAGTTCGATTTCAATATATCGACAATCTGCATCGTTGTCATTGGCGTCTTGCGAACAATTACTTGAACCCAAACCGTGGGATAAGATTTGTTTTGTGTTTAATACAGTATTGTTTGTGGTTAATGCCTTTTGAATTGCCGTGGCACGATCCCCAGACAATTTCGTGTTATCTTTGCCTGACGGTTGAATCCGGTCTGTATGTCCGGTAATAAGTATTGTATAATTGTCATTTTTGAATAATTGTGAATTATTCTTGATGGCTGTTTTGATTGTGTCAATTGCACGGCTAGCATTGGTTGTAAGTGTTGGCTTGCCAGGTGCAAATGATTTATCAGATGGGAATTTGATTGATGCAATCAAGGTCTGGTTTTCGCCTGCAGTAAATACTTTGATTGTGTCGTCTGGATGCGCTGTGTCATTTGATTCTGAACACAACCAATCAGGATGGAATATATGCTTGTCATTTTTGCATGTGCAATCAGGAACCTTGCCACCATTTTTGGTAATTTGCGTATTGCAATTAGTGGCGGGTGCATTATCCATTGTTTTTTGGGCGGATTCAAATGCGTTTACAATTTTTTCATACGTTTTCTTGATCTTTTGGTCATCAGATTTCTTTAAGTTAACATTTGATAACACATTTCCAGCAATACCAACCACGGCACCCACACCGGCGGTAATTGCGCCTGTTTTCAGATTCTTGGAAGTTTCTTCTTTTTGAGCCGCCCATTTCTTGGCATCTTCGCTGTTTTCATCAGTCAATGCACGGGCAACAGACGCAAATGCGCCAGCTGATTTCCCAACAGATACATCATCATATAGACCTGTTGTCGCAACATCAATGATTTCTTCGGATTCAATACCCGGTGTTAAACTTAGTGCTTCTTTGCGGATTTTCAAATCTTTGGCCAGTTTTACATATTCGGTGTACAGTGGTAATAATTCATTTCCACCAGGTATAACGATATTCTTTTCGCCGCCTTTGACATTCTTGCCGTCCGCATAAGAGCAGCGCATTGTTGCCAGATATGCCGCCATGTCAATTTCTGCGGCTTTGTCGGCCTTTTGTTCGGACAAACTGGATGCCAATTGCATACCACCAATACCCATTGCGCCCATTGCGGCCCCCGCCGTAAGACGATTGGTTAAAGATTGTTCTTTGGCCTTGGCGTCGGCAACCTTTTTTTCCAGGTCGGCAATTTCTTCGTCGGAATGTCTTTCCAATTTGTCCACACACTTTATTTTGTGTTCATCCCATTTTTGATTTTTGCCACATTTACATTTTGTTTCATCACATGTACATCTTTCATTTGTCCATGTTCCGCCTGCGTCGGAGCATTTCTTTTCTTTGTTGCTTTCTTTTTCTTCTTTTATTTTTACGCACTTTACCTTGTCGTTGTCCCATTCTTCATTTTCTTCAGAACATGTACAGCCGCTCTGGGGGCATGTGCATTTATTATCGTCCCATGTACCACCAGCAGCTTTACAACGCTTTTCTTTATTGCTTTCTTTTTCTTCTTTTATTTTTACGCACTTTACCTTGTCGTTGTCCCATTCTTCATTTTCTTCAGAACATGTACAGCCGCTCTGGGGGCATGTACATTTATTATCGTCCCATGTACCACCAGCAGCTTTACAACGTTTTTCTTTGTTGCTTTCTTTTTCTTCTTTTATTTTTACGCACTTTACCTTGTCGTTGTCCCATTCTTCATTTTCTTCAG
>JAEIGA010012552.1_pt1 | contig 12858 bp, 6 predicted proteins | sample 9270691 | NCBI WGS metagenome assembly JAEIGA01 (sample SAMN17057246, study PRJNA624740) | gut metagenome | biome: biome; isolation source: fecal sample | host: Bos grunniens | place: China: Xizang | collected 2019 | reverse complement strand
GTTTGGCGTACTGGGCAAGTTCATTCTGCTTCCCCGAAATGTCAAAGGCTTCCTTCGTTATCGTTGGATGATGAGCTATCTATTTGTTCCTCATGGAATGGATAAGTTCACCATCGGCCTTCGTGATGAAGCTCTCCGGATTACACACTATGCAATGAACTATGTTATTGCTGACGTGACCCAGGCAATCGCAAACTGCTTCCGCGGTGACCGCCGTGTCGGTAATGATGTTGCTTATTCCGAGAAATGCTGCATCACGGACGAGAACTCCATGGTTCCGTTCGTTATGGGATTTGACAAAGATAAGATGCATACGATCCTACGCGAAGTACCGACGATGTTTGCATCGAATATCTTCCACCAGTTCAATGTCATGCACTATCTTGATGTTGCTCAGCAGAACGGTATTCCCGGTGATGTCTGCCCGATGCCGGAAGCAGAAGCCGGTGTCAGCATGGATGACGATTTCTGCGTCCTTGGCGCATGCGCCGTGCAGAACAATACGACCTGTGACGGCTCCCTTATGGGCAACGGTATCATCGCAAAACGTCTTGAGAAACAGTACGGAATCCCGACTTATCAGCTTGCAACACCTCTGAGACATCAGGAAGAAGACGTTGTTGATTACGCTGTCGAGCAAATCAAAGGTGCCATTGCTTTCATCGAAGAGCACACCGGTGAGAAGTGGGAGTGGAATAAATACTTTGAAGCTGCAAAGAGAGTAAACGTTGCAACGAAATGCCGCAACGCACAGCTTGAAATCAACTCCACACCTTATCCTCAGTTCTTCGGCGCTGTCTTCAGCCTTTATAACGATACGAACTATATGGGCAACGCAGGCCGTGATCCTTACTTTGAAGTCCTGGATAAGAAGCTGCTTAAACTGGCTGAGCAGGGCTACAAAGAGAAACGGATGTATGCAAAAGAGTATCGTCACCGTGCCATCGTCTGGGGCGTACAGCCGCAGTATGTCATCGATATGCTTTACTGGATGGTCCAGTGCTGGGGCGTTGTTCCTCTGGTCGATATGCTGTCAGTCATCAATAAGGACATGATTGCTGAAACGGATACCCCGGAGAACCGTGAGCAGGCATTCCGCGATATGGCTATGCTGAACATGCAGATGATCATGCGTAACCATACGCACGGCGGATACAAAGTCCTGGTCGATGAACTTTGGGATCTCTGTGAGAAAATGAACGCCGATGTCGTTATGATGTGGGAGCACATGAGCTGCAAAGCACTGAACGGCATGCATGGTATGTTTGAGGAGCAGGGACGTGAACGCGGAATCCACATCATGTGGGTCAACCACGACCTCTGCGATCCTCGCGTGTTCACACGTAATGCAATCCGAGATCAGGTCAACCGCTACATGCGCACGGTCATGCGTGAAGAACCTCTGGATCCGAGTCTTGAGCATCTGCCCGATGACGAGGCATATTAAGAAAGGAGAGATACGAAATGTCGAAATTTGCTAAGATTCCTTTGATGATCGCCGGCGTCGGCGCGGGTCTCTTCGTAGGAACATTTACAATGTATATGTTCAACCTTGATATGAAGATGATGACATTGATAGCTCCGCTTCTTGAGAAGTGGTACGACAGCCGTGAGCACGATTTCTATCTGTAAGCAGAAAGAATAATTTGAGGTCGCTGCGTATCTGCGCAGCGACCTTTTTTCATTGATTTATATGCCGGAATAACAGTGATCTTTTCCTTGACAAATACTGTTGCCATGCTATAATAAATTTCGCGCTTGAAAAGTGAATACTGTTTGCGGGAGTGCTGGAATAGGCAGACAGGCAGGCTTGAGGTGCCTGTGTCCAACCATAGACGTGTGGGTTCAAGTCCCATCTCCCGCACCAGAAAAAGACATCAGTTTTTCGAACTGATGTCTTTTTTGTTCAATGTTCAATTACAGGACGGAGTCTGTTGATCAGAAGGATCGCTACGGCCATTTTAATCAGATCCGGTAGTATAAACGGGAATACGCAAGCAGAGAGCGTTCCCATCAGTGAGATGGTTCCTTGCGTACGGTTGTAGATCCACATAAACCACATTGTTCCGAAACAATAACACACCAGCAATCCGATGATCATACTGAGAATCAGAATCCTAGGAGTTGCTCCGAATCTTGCTGTAAAGAACCACATCACAAAAGCTGTTCCGATGAACCCGATCAGATATCCTCCGGTAGGACCTGTCAGTGCACCGATTCCGCCTTTAAAACCTGCAAATACAGGAACACCGACCGCGCCGATGAGCAGATAGAGAAGAACGGCGATCGCACCTCGTTTACCGCCCAGTAGTCCCACCGCAAGAAATACCCCCAGCGTCTGTAGCGTGAAGGGGATCGTGGTAGGGATGCTGATCCAGGAACATATGGCCAGCAAAGCAGCAAACAGTCCGATTAATGCCATGTCTTTTGTTTTCATTGACGGTTTCCTTTGCTTTAGATTTGAGACTAATTATACTCACCTGTGGTTGATTGTCAAACTGAAAAGCATTGAACTTTACAATTGGCTTTGCTATGATAAAACCGGTGATTGCAATGACGAAAGAACAAATACTGAAAATGCTGATGATGGAAAAGGACTATCTTTCCGGGGAATCAGTGAGCAGGGAGCTTGGTATCACCAGAGCTGCTGTAAGCGCTGCAGTGAAATCCCTGCGCGCAGAGGGATACACGATCGATTCCGTGACAAATCGCGGATATAAGCTTATTGTCAGACCGGATATTCTCAGTGAGGGAGCGGTTGCATCCTTTCTTCCGGAAGAGAGAGTGGAGAATGTCTGCTTTCTTAAAAAAGTGGATTCCACCAATGATTATCTGATACAGCTGGCACAACAGGGTGCCCCGCAGGGACAGGTGGTGATCTCGGATCACCAGACCAGAGGGAAAGGAAGGCAGGGGAGAAGTTTTGATTCACCTCCCGGCGCAGGAGTCTATTTCTCGTATCTGTTTCGTCCGGATACCGTTCCATCCGATACCGCGGAGATTACTGCCTGGTCGGCAGTTGCCGTGCTAAAAGCCATACAAAAAGTATGCGGGTTCGAACCGGAGATCAAATGGATCAATGATCTGGTCGTGGGGGATAGAAAGCTTTGCGGGATACTCACGGAACTATCCGTTGAAGCGGAAAGCGGCCAGATCCAGTTCGTGATAATCGGTGTCGGTATCAACTGCAATGAATCGTCCACAGATTTTGCCGCCGACATTCAGGACCGCGCCACGTCACTGTATCTTCAGACCGGAAACAAGATCGACCGTGCCGCACTGGCAGCGGAACTGGTACATCGTTTCGATCAGATGGTATTGGACTGGCCGGAACAACACGACCGGTATCTGGAACAGTATCGGCATTGGTGCAGTACCACCGGACGCAGGATCACGATTATCAGAGGAAATGAACAGGAGACTGCATTGGCCGAACGTGTTGATGACAGTTTTGGCCTTGTAGTTCAGCTGAATGACGGTTCCAGAAAGGTCTTAAACAGCGGAGAGGTTTCCACGAGAAACAAATAAAAAAGCCGCAATCGGAGCGTACACTCATGTGTGATTCCGATTGCGGTTTCTGTTTTATAAGTTAAGCTTTCTTTTTGGAATAAAACCAGATTAGAGAAATGATCAACGCAGCGAACAGGGCAAGTGTCCCGTAATACATCGGGTACAGATAAAAACCTCTGAGATAGGCCTGATAGCCCAGCAGGGAGGCAAACTGCAGGAGAAACGGGAGCACAAAATACGCGGGAGCGACAAAAGCTGCAGCCAGAGAAAGGATGTCAGCCAGGAAAAAGTATCTCTCATGCATATGGGGAAGAAACAGCGGCACTGCAATGACCATGAGAAGGGCGGAGCATAAAACCCTGCGTTCGGATTTGTACTGCGTCCGCAGATTCATAAACAGGATGATACAGACACTGAGTGCAGCAGCTACGATACCCATCTTGCCTGCGAAATCCTTGTTGGCCACTTCGCCGATCAGTGCATATACAGAAGGTGAATTGTAATTGAGCCCCTGACCTACGGTGCCCATCTGATCCAGATAAAGCATGATCGCATCGTTGACCGGCAGACCTGCATACACTGCCGGGAATACAAGCACTCCGTAGGTTATGGGAAACAGAATCAGATGCCACCATTTCATTCGCCGGTGGATGATAAGTACCAGGATCACAGGAAGGATGAACACCGCCTGCAGCTTGAATGCAAACGAACATGCGAACAGGATCATGGAAGCTGCAGGACGGTCCCGCAGAGCCTGATCCAGTGCCATTATTGCGAAAGCGGCATAGATGCTGTCACACTGTCCCCAGTAGGAACCGTTCAGAAGGACGGTGGGGAGATAGAGCGTGACGAAAAAAGCCGCCAGCTTGCGGATGCTTGAAGATGTAAACTGTTCCACCAAGCGCATTACCGACCAGGCGAGCAGTACATCGAATAATATGCTCAGAAGCTTGATCAGAAATAGATCCGAGATCTTGGTATAGGATATCAGCGCAAGAAAATACAGATAGGGGACGTTGTAGTTTCCGATGGGATGAGCGATGGCTTTCCACCCGCCGTTATCTCTGAAATATGTGACCCAAACTTTCAGAAAATCCTGATAATCCAGCGTCTGGTGTGTGAGCATGAATCCGCGAAGCACAAATGCCCCGGCGATGATCACCGCAGAGATCACAATCTGTTTCGGGTTTCGCAGAAGACGGTGGAAGTATAAAAGAAGGAGAGCAAGGACGCCTTCCAGTATAAGAATCAGCAATGCATCATAACTCATATGGTACCTCGTAGAAACAAAAAAGGCCGGAGCGAACTCCGTCCTAAAAAATACATATATATTATTGACTCGAATAATCAAAAATGATATAATAACTTGCTATGTGTATCTGTTAAAAAACACAGATTACCCCATGTTTTTGTTTATCATAGCAGTTTGACTAAGTAAAATCAACACTAACGACGCATATTTTTTCAACGCATCCTGGTGTTTCAATTTTCTAAAAGGAGAGTGTATCAATGCCGAAAGATGTTCTTTATGGTAAGACTCTGCGTAAGAGTTTTGCCCGCAGTGAAGAAATCCAAGACATGCCGAATCTTCTTGAGATCCAGAAGGCCTCCTACAAATGGTTTTTGGAGACCGGCCTTCGCGAGGTATTTCGAGATGTAGACACTGTCACGGACTTCTCCGGTAACCTGGAACTCAGTTTCATCGATTACAAGATGGACGAACGGCCGAAATACAGCATTGAGGAGTGCAAGGCACGTGATTCGACGTACGCAGCACCGCTTAAGGTTCGTGTTAGACTCAGAAACAAAGAAACTGAGGAGATCAAGGAACAGGAAATCTTTATGGGTGATTTCCCCCTGATGACTCCTGCCGGTACCTTTGTCATCAATGGTGCGGAACGTGTCATCGTTTCCCAGATCGTTCGTTCTCCTGGCGTTTACTATGATAAGGCTACGGATAAAACGATGCTCTCCATTTATTCTACCACTGTTATTCCTTATCATGGCGCATGGCTGGAGTACGAAACGGATTCCAACGATGTGTTCTGGGTAAGAATCGACAAGAACCGCAAGCTTCCCATCACCTGGTTCCTGAAGGCAATGGGTGCTTATGATCCCGAGCAGCCTGCTTCCTGGCTGACCTGCGTACCGGACACCACGGTCGGCTGCGTCACCAACGAACGTCTTCTTGAAATCTTCGGCGAAGACAGCCGCATCGTTGCAACGCTGGAGAAGGACTCCTGCGAGAATCGCGACGAGTGCCTGATCGAGATCTATCGCAAGCTCCGTCCCGGCGATCCTCCCACGGTGGAAAGCTCCGAGTCCATGCTCAACAGCCTGTTCTATGATCGTCATCGCTACGATATCTTCGGAGTAGGCCGTTACAAATTCAATAAAAAGCTCGCTCTGTATCCCCGTATCGTAGGTTATGAGATCGTTGATACCGTTTCTGATCCTACCACCGGCGAAGTGATCGCCGAGGCAGGGGAAGTGATCACCCGCGAACAGGCCAGAAAAATGGATGAGTGCGGTGTGTTCTGCGTCAACGTTAAAGTGGAAGCAACACTCTCCAATGAAGAGAAGATCGTGAAAGTCTTCTCCAACGGCATGGTCGATATGGCCCACTTCGTTGATTTTGATCCCATGGAATGCGATGTCAATGAGCGCGTGCGTTACCTCGTTCTGAAAAATCTGATGGATCAGTATGATGGTGAAGAGCTGAAGGAAGCCATTCGTGAGAATATCGATGTCCTGATTCCGAAACACATCGTTCTGGATGACATCTACGCTTCTGTCAATTATCTGAACTGTCTGGCCTACGGTATTGGCGATGCCGATGATATCGATCATCTTGGCAACCGCCGTGTCCGTCGTGTGGGTGAACTGCTTCAGAATCAGTTCCGTATCGGCTTCAGCCGTATGGAGCGCGTGATCCGTGAGCGTATGACCCTGCAGGATCTGGATATCGTAACTCCGCAGAGCCTTGTCAATATCCGTCCGGTCACAGCGGCGATCAAAGAATTCTTCGGTTCCTCTCCACTGTCTCAGTTCATGGATCAGACAAACCCGCTCGCAGAGCTGACCCATAAGCGCAGAATGTCTGCACTGGGCCCCGGCGGTCTTTCCCGTGAACGTGCCAACTTCGATGTTCGAGACGTGCACTACAGCCATTATGGAAGACTGTGTCCCATCGAGACTCCTGAAGGACCGAACATTGGTCTGATCTCCTATCTGGCATCCTACGCCAGAGCCAACGAGTACGGATTCCTGATCGCTCCGTTCCGGAAAGTCGAGAAAGATACCTGCCGTGTTACGGATCAGGTCGATTATATGACCGCCGATCAGGAAGATCAGTTTATCGTTGCCCAGGCTTCCGAGCCTGTGGATGAGAACGGCTGTCTGATCAACGACCGTGTGACCTGCCGTCATCGTGATGAGATCATCGAAGTGGAGAAAAACCGTGTTGACTACCTTGATGTCAGCCCCCGCATGATGGTTTCCATCGCAACGGCCATGATCCCGTTCCTGGAGAACGACGACGCCAACCGTGCCCTGATGGGCGCCAACATGCAGCGTCAGGCCGTTCCTCTGATGACGACGGAAGCTCCCATCGTTGCAACCGGTATCGAACATAAGTGTGCCGTGGACTCCGGTGTCGTTGTTCTTGCAGAAGGCGACGGCGAAGTGGTCAAAGTCGATGCCGAACAAGTCGTCGTCAAATATGACGAAGGGGAGACCGTTACATACAAACTCGTCAAGTTTGCCCGCTCCAACCAGGGCACTTGTGTCAATCAGCGTCCCATCGTCGCTCTTGGTGAGCGCGGGAAGGAAGGCGACGTGCTCGCGGATGGTCCTGCTACCAGCCAGGGCGAGATCGCTCTCGGTAAGAATATCCGGGTCGGATTCATGACCTGGGAAGGCTACAACTACGAGGACGCGATCCTGATCAGCGAGCGTCTGGTCATGGAAGATGTATTCACCTCCATCCACGTGGAAGAGTATGAGTGCAATGCCCGTGACACCAAGCTCGGACCGGAAGAGATCACCCGTGATATCCCCGGCGTCGGCGACGATGCCCTGAAATATCTGGATGAGCGCGGAATCATCAGCGTCGGTGCAGAAGTGCGTGCTGGCGATATCCTCGTCGGCAAGGTCACTCCGAAGGGTGAGACCGATCTTACCGCAGAGGAGCGTCTGCTCCGTGCCATTTTTGGCGAAAAGGCCAGAGAAGTACGTGATACTTCGCTGAAAGTTCCTCACGGCGAGAGCGGTATCATCGTTGACGTGAAGCGGTTTACCCGTGAAAACGGCGATGAGATGAGCCCCGGAGTCAACGAGGTCGTTCGTGTTTATATCGCTCAGAAGAGAAAGATCTCCGTCGGTGACAAGATGGCCGGCCGTCACGGTAACAAGGGCGTTGTTTCCCGTATCCTGCCCCGTGAAGATATGCCTTATCTGCCCGATGGCACTCCTTTGGATATCGTACTGAACCCGCTGGGCGTTCCGTCCCGAATGAATATCGGACAGGTCCTGGAAGTCCATCTGGGCTATGCAGCTCAGGCACTGGGCTGGAAGGTCGCAACTCCGATCTTCAACGGCGCTAACGAATCCAGTATCCGTGATACTCTGGCACAGGCCGGTATCCGCGAAGACGGAAAGAGCGTGCTGTATGATGGAAGAACCGGCGAGCGGTTTGACAATGATGTCACTGTCGGCTGGGTTTACTTCCTGAAGCTCCATCATCTTGTTGATGATAAGATCCATGCCCGCAGCACCGGTCCTTACAGCCTTGTTACTCAGCAGCCTCTGGGCGGTAAAGCTCAGTTCGGCGGTCAGCGTTTCGGTGAAATGGAAGTCTGGGCTCTGGAAGCTTACGGCGCCGCCTATACGCTGCAGGAGATCCTGACGGTGAAATCGGACGATGTCACCGGACGTGTCAAGACTTACGAGGCGATCGTGAAGGGTGAGAACATTCCCACTCCCGGCGTGCCGGAATCCTTCAAGGTCCTTGTTAAAGAGCTTCAGTCCCTTTGCCTCGATGTCAAAGTCCTGGATAAGGACGGAGAAGAGATCGAGCTGAAGGATGATGAGGAAGAAGATACCTTCATTAATTATAAAGAAGAGATGGTTTCTTCCGATTCTGAGATCGAAGCAGAAGGATATACCATTGAGGATGTCCCCGAACAGGATGACCTGGCAATGGATTTTTCCGATAGTTATATTGATGAAGAGGAGGACAATTAATATGAGTTATTCACCTTTTGATGCCATACAGATTGGAATTGCCTCTCCGGAAACTATCATGTCCTGGTCTTATGGTGAGGTAAAGAAACCTGAGACTATCAACTACCGCACTCTGAAGCCCGAACGTGACGGTCTGTTCTGTGAACGGATCTTTGGGCCTACGAAGGATTGGGAATGCCATTGCGGCAAGTATAAGAAGATCCGCTATAAGGGAAAGATCTGTGATCGCTGCGGCGTTGAGGTCACTCGCGCCAAGGTGCGTCGTGAGCGCATGGGACATATCGTCCTGGCCACTCCCGTATCTCACATCTGGTACTTTAAGGGAATTCCCAGCCGTATGGGACTGATTCTGGACCTCACTCCGAGAATGCTGGAAAAGGTTCTGTACTTTGCAAACTACATCGTCATTGATCCCGGCTATACTCCGCTTGAGAAGAATCAGCTTCTCACTGAGAAAGAGTACCGTGATCTGAAAGAAAAATACGAAGATGATTTTGAAGCCGGTATGGGTGCCGAAGCCATTAAAAGGCTTCTGGAACAGGTCGACTGTGAAGCTCTCTCCGTGCAGCTGCGTGAAGAGCTGGATAAGGCTTCCGGACAGAAAAAGGCAAAGATCCTCAAACGTATTGAAGTGGTGGATGCTTTCCGTCAGTCCGGTAACCGTCCTGAATGGATGATCATTGACGTGCTTCCGGTCATTCCTCCGGAACTTCGTCCCATGGTCCAGTTGGACGGCGGCAGATTTGCCACTTCCGATCTGAACGATCTTTACCGCCGAGTCATCAACAGAAACAACCGTCTTAAGAGACTGCTTCAGCTGAATGCTCCGGACATCATTGTGCGCAATGAGAAACGTATGCTCCAGGAAGCGGTGGACTCCCTGATCGACAACGGACGTCGCGGAAGAGCGGTTACCGGTGCCAATTCCAGAGCACTGAAATCCCTTTCCGATATGCTGAAAGGCAAGCAGGGCCGTTTCCGTCAGAACCTTCTCGGAAAACGTGTTGACTATTCCGGCCGTTCCGTTATCGTTGTCGGTCCTGACCTTAAGATCTATCAGTGCGGTGTTCCCAAAGAGATGGCTATCGAGCTGTTCCGGCCCTTCGTCATGAAAAAGCTGGTACAGGATGGTATCGCCAACAATATCAAGAGCGCGAAGAAGATGGTTGATAAGCAGCGCACGGAAGTATGGGATGCGCTGGAGTTCGTGATCAAAGAGCACCCGGTCCTTCTGAACCGTGCTCCCACGCTTCACCGTCTCGGCATTCAGGCATTCGAGCCGATCCTTGTAGAAGGAAGAGCGCTTCGCCTGCATCCGCTGGTTTGTACTCCGTACAACGCCGACTTCGACGGCGACCAGATGGCTATCCACGTTCCTCTGAGCGCCGAAGCTCAGGCGGAAGCCCGCATTCTGATGCTGTCCGCCAACAACCTGCTCCGCCCGCAGGACGGTCATCCCGTCACGGTACCGACTCAGGATATGATCCTCGGTTCCTACTACCTGACCATGCTCCGTATCGGCAAGGCGGAAAAGGGTGCGGAGACTGTTATCGTGAAAGATCCCGGTGATACGGGTCTGGAGGCCGGAGTTCCCGTTGACGGAGATGAGTTCAACGCGGCAAACGAGCAGGCCGAGGCAGAAGGGAAGACACCGGCTACCTACAGCCCGGTTCTCTGCTACCGTGATTCCAATGAAGCGCTCATGGCTTACAATGAAGGCTTCATCGGACTGCATGCTCCCATCCGTCTGCGTGTTACCAAGACCATCGACGGTGTGGAACGGAAAGCCATCATCACGACAACTGTTGGCCGTATCATCTATAACGAGCCCATCCCGCAGGATCTTGGCTATGTGGACCGTACCGATCCGGAACATATGTTTGATCATGAGATCAGCTTCCAGGTTGGCAAGAAGCAGCTTGGCAACATCATCGATCGATGCATCAAGAAACATGGTTTCACCATTTCCGCGGAGGTCCTTGATAACGTCAAGGCAATGGGTTACAAATACTCCACCAAGGCTGCCATTACCATCTCCATCTTTGATATGACCGTTCCGGAAGCAAAGCGGAACCTGATCACCGATGCTGAGAAGCAGGTCATTCAGATTGAAAAGCAGTTCAAGCGTGGATTCATTACGGATGACGAGCGTTATCGCCTCGTCGTCAGCCAGTGGGAACAGACGACAAAAGACGTTACTGCAGCACTGCAGGAGAACCTCGACCGGTATAACCCCATTTACATGATGGCCGATTCCGGTGCCCGAGGCTCCATGGCTCAGATCCGTCAGCTTGCCGGTATGCGCGGACTTATCGCGAACACTTCCGGTAAGACCATCGAGATCCCCATCAAGGCAAACTACCGTGAAGGCCTTACCGTTCTGGAATACTTTACGTCTTCCAGAGGCGCCCGTAAGGGTCTGGCCGATACCGCACTTCGTACTGCTGACTCCGGTTACCTTACCCGTCGTATGGTCGATGTCAGCCAGGATGTCATCATCCGTGAGGATGACTGCGGAACCACCGATGGCGTGTGGGCATCTGCCGTATATGACCGCGGACAGGAAGTTCAGTCCTTCGGCGTCAGCATTCACGGCCGTTATCCGGTTGAAAATGTTACCGATCCGAAGACCGGCGAAGTCCTGTTTGATTCGGACCACATGTTCCGGGAAGAAGACGCAGAGATCCTGGAAGCACACGGCCTGACCAAGGTCTTTGTCCGCAGCGTTCTTTCCTGCGAGGCAAAGAGCGGTGTTTGTGCCAAGTGCTACGGCATCAACCTTGCTCTTGGACGCCCAGTCAATTCCGGCGAATCCGTCGGTGTTATCGCCGCTCAGTCCATCGGTGAGCCCGGTACTCAGCTGACGATGCGTACGTTCCATACCGGCGGTGTTGCCGGTGAGGATATCACGCAGGGTCTTCCTCGAGTGGAGGAGCTGTTTGAAGCCCGCAAACCGAAGAAGATGGCAGTTCTGTCTGAAGTGACAGGCACGGTCACCATTGAGGAAGCGAAGAAGGGCGTTATGCATGCCGTTACTGTTGTCAGTGACAATGATGGCGAAGCATTTTCCTTCAATGTTCCTCACTCTGCTGGCCTGCTGGTTCACACCGGTGACCATGTGGAAAAAGGACAGGAGCTGACAGCCGGTGCTCTGAATCCTCATGATGTACTTCGTATCCGCGGTATCAACGAAGATGAATTCGGAAGACCCGGTGTCCGTGCCTACATCACGCAGGAAGTTCAGAAGGTTTACCGTCAGCAGGGTGTCGAACTTAACGATAAGCACATTGAAGTCATCGTTCGTCAGATGATGCGTAAAGTGCGCGTCGAGAACCCCGGTTCCACCAATCTACTGGAAGGTTCCACCGTGGATATCTCCGAACTGAAAGCGGAGAATCGCCGCGTGAAGGAACTGATCAACAGCGGGGAAGAGGGACTGGAACTTGCCACTTATACTCAGCTTCTCATGGGTATCACCAAGGCATCTCTTGCGACCGACAGCTTCCTTTCTGCTGCATCCTTCCAGGAGACTACCAAGGTCCTCACCGATGCTGCCATCAAGGGCAAGGTCGACCATCTGGTCGGACTGAAAGAAAACGTTATTATCGGTAAACTGATCCCTGCCGGTACTGGTCTTGATATGTATCGTTCCTTCGATGCAAGAACCAATGAGGAAGAGATCTATACGGAAGATTACGTTGATCTTTCTGCTCTTGTGAATAAGACCAACGCACTGTAATCCTTACAATCGACAGAACGGATACGGGTTGATATTCCCGATCCGTTCTGTTTTTTTCGATAAAAATGGGTTAAAAAACCACATTATTTTCAGTTAAACAATTTTTTGCTATTCTGCAAAAAAATCTTGACGCAATTTGTTAATTATGCTAAAATCCATTTTTGCATGGGCTTATTATGCCCAGTTGCATTTTCCCACCTGAAAAACTGATGAATTTCAGCGTATTTCAGGGGTATTTTAGAGGAAAGGAGGAAAACAATGCCTACTTTTAACCAGTTGGTAAGAAAGGGCAGAGCTCAGTCGACTGACAAGTCCAATTCCCCGGCTCTTCAGAAGGGTCTGAATACCCTGAAGAACTGTGAAAC
>JAEIGA010012551.1_pt1 | contig 12859 bp, 22 predicted proteins | sample 9270691 | NCBI WGS metagenome assembly JAEIGA01 (sample SAMN17057246, study PRJNA624740) | gut metagenome | biome: biome; isolation source: fecal sample | host: Bos grunniens | place: China: Xizang | collected 2019 | reverse complement strand
GTCTATTTTTATTAAATTCATGCTTTTCTAATAGCATAGCTTCCATATCAATTCCGTACTTCTCACACATATCTAATATTCTTATAATAACGTCTGCTAGTTCGCTTGGAACTCCTTCAGGTTTGTTTCCTTCGCTGTAATAGGTATCATTAATACCCTTGCCTTTTCTAACCTCTTCTAGGGCTTCTGACAGCTCGGAATGGCATAGTGCAATTAACTCTCCAAAGTTTCTATCTCCACCTTCCCACCATCCATGTGCAACTGCATTTTCATGTATTTCTTTTTGTAATTCATTAATGTTCATTTTTCTTCCTCCTATATCAAAATCCCTATCATCGCCCATTTAATAATTATGTAGCTTATTTTTAAAACCCCTAAACATAAACTTATTAATAATATTATTGTTGCAGTATTAATAATATAGCTTAATATTTTTCCTATTTTCCTATTCATCTTCGCACCTCAATTCATTTCCACTCTCTATACATTTCAATCCAATCCTCTAACTGCATTGTTACTAACCATTTACAATTATTCTTGCGATGAAATACTGCTGGGTATTCTCCTTCTTTTCTATCCCTTATTGCTTGTGCCATTGCATCATCTATGTTAAGTCTTTCAACTCGTTTGCATTCTATATGTATTCCTTCAAGTCCCAAAACATCTGCATCTCCATTTGCTCCACAGTATTGCTGACCTCTTCTGCAGTCATACCCATATTCTTTTAACTTACTTGCTAGTTCTCTTTCTCCCCTAGCTCCTTTTTGTCTTGAGTTCATTTACCCCACCTCGCAACCTTAAAGCTTCTTCCACATCCTTTACATTGCCTTATTAAATCCTCTTGCCATGTAGGAGGTTGCTTTACTATGTATTCACTCATTCTTTCTTCACATCCACAATCGCAAAAATGCTTGTGTTCACTTATAAATGTAACTTGATTCATTGTACTTACCTCGCTTTCACAAGTGTTATTTTCTTTTGAACATCATCATATTCCAATTTCAAATAATCTTCTTTTTTAAGATTCATATCGTTTGCAATAGTTATAGGAATTATTAACTTTCTATCATTTACTAAATTTATTGTTTTTCTCCAATCCATTTTTCCATCTCCTTTTATATTCTTTCAAATTTCTTACCATTGCACCACATATAATCTTCTGTTGGGCTAAATTCATCATATACCCACTTTATCTCTTCCATACCTACTGTTAAATCGCAATACATATCTCCATGCTCTACATACATGCAATTTATACATTGTTCACAAGTTTTACTCATTTTTTAGCCCCCTTTATAAATAGTTTCTGCCAAACTCTTTTAAGAATAATTCTCTTGATCCAATATTGGCTTCGAAATATTCTTGTGCAAATCTTCTTACTTGCAAGTCCATTTCTCTGTCTTGATGTACTGATTTTCTGCCTAAATTATGGTGGTAACTACAAAGCCATATCATCAAGCCATATTGGTCTGATTTCTTCCTGTTAGCTACTCCTGATATACAATGGTGGCAATGTAGTCCTTGTGTAGTGCCACAAAAGAAGCACTTTTTATCTTGTACTATCATGTTGTTACTCCCTTCCTGCCATGCCCCATTCTTGCTTCTGCTGTTCTTGTAATATTTTTATTACTAGCTTAGTAGCATTTATTGATTCCTTGTTAGCTTCATATACTGCTTGTGCTGTATCTCTTTTACATCTTGCTTCTGCTACTTCTTCTATTCCATATACAACAAGTGGAATAAGTGTTACTGCTGTTCCTTCATCTCTTAGTTTTAGTACCTCTTGCCTAAGTAATATCTTGTAACGTCTTTCAGCTTCTGCAAAATCAGATCCACTTTTTCTTAAATTTCTTACTGCTATATCAAGCTCTTTAGTTTTTAATTCTATCTCTTGCCACAGTTCCATTGTTGACCTCCCTAAAATATGCCCTGAACTCTTCCATATTTTCGTTTCTAGCGACTTTTGTATCTTGGTCGATTAATTCTCTATGCTCTCTTCTAAATTGCCTTGCTAACCTTGTTATACTTGCTAGTGGTGGAAGGTTATAATGTTTATAGCGAGTTAAAAAATATTCTATTGATGTTCCTTTAGCTCTAGTGCATTTCTTTTCTATGTACTTCCACATTAAATAGTGGTCATCTTTTCTTGCTAGTTCATCATTCTCCATTATGTAGTAAACTGTCTTTTTAATGGTATCTAACTCCATAGCAATTCCTCCTTATTTCATCTTTTGTAGAATTTCTACATACTGTAAATTAGTTAGCTCTTCAAACTCCTTAACTCCATATTTAGCTAATGATTTTTTTATACCTTCTTCAGTAAAATCTTTCATCATATTCCTTAATGTATTTGCTTGTATATTTGTTATTTTTTCTTGCATATGTTTAGCATTTTCTACTTCTTCTCTGCTACATACAGCTTTTTTTATCTCAAAACCTAACATCGCCAATGCTCTTCCTACTGCTGATGTTTCTGCATTTTCTATATGTGAAGTCTTATTAATATAAGTGCTTCCTTCTCGCTCCATTGCATGACCTGTTGCAGGTGTTGGATCTTCTCTATCTCTATAAGCATAAGCCTTAAATATTACTTGACCATTTTCATTTGATACTATTTCTGTTTGAATACTACCTTCAGGAAATAATTCATAAAATTTTTCTATTCTTTCATTGACTGTTACATAATCATCTAAATTAAAACTAGCCATTTACTCTTCCACCTCTTCTTGCTCTTTCTCCCAATCGCAACTTAAACAACCCTGTTCATCTGCCCACATTCCTTGACATTGTTCACATATTCCTATTCTTATATCAACCATGTTTCTCTACCTCAATTATTATGGCTCTTAATAGGTCCATAGCTTCATCATACTTAACCTTACCTTCTTCTTCTATTATGTACATATCAACCTTTGTGAACCTATCTTCTACTTCTTTTAGCATTGTTTCTAAACCTATTTCCCAAAAATTCATTTTTTACCTCCCCATATTAACAATAATAAAGTTACTGCTAATAATACCAAGTCTAATAAGGCTGTTCCCCTTTGTACTAATTGTCCTGCTACTATGATATAATCGTTCATCATTTGCTTAACCTCCTAGCCTACTAATAAATCAGCTAATACTGATGCTCCAGTACAAGCTCCATATATCATTAGTAAAAATAAACCTCCCATAATTAAACCTGCTAATAATTCTTCTTTCATTTCTTTTCTCATTTGTATATCCCCCTTTTAACTTTGACCTTCTTTGACCTTTAAGTCTAAAAAAATTTAAATCTCATTTTCTTTCAAAATTCTTTCAATTTCTTCTTTTCTGAAATAAACTCTTTTTCCTATTTTTATTGCTTTAATTGTTCCTGTCTTTCTCCAGTTTAAAATGTTTTGCTTTGAAGTTTGAAAAATATTAGCAACTTCTTCTATCGTGTATACTTCCTTATCTGCCATTACTTTTTTCCCTCCCCCTTTCTATCCTTAATTTATAATATTTGTTTTTAATTGTCAATAATTTATCAATGATTTATTAAAAATGGGATAAAAGACCTATATAAAAAAAGAACTAGATTTCCTCTAGTCCTTGTGTTTCTTTAAAAATATAACTTTCTCATCTTCTTTCAATTCCTCAACTTCTTTATCTGAATAATAACAAAAATCATTATCAACTATTCTATTTATAGTGTCATAAATATAGCTTAGTTTTTCAATAGTTAAATTTCCTCTTACTACCATTCCACTTCTTCCTTTGTTATGCAGTTTTTTCAGTAAATATTTTAGCATCTAAAATATTACTTTTTCAATATATTTTTACCTTTACACCATAAATTTAGCATATCTTTTTAACCTATTTTCTAGTATTATGTAACCAAGAACAAATAAGAAGGTGTAGTATGAATAAATATAAAGTCGTGGCTCTTTATTTAAGGAAATCAAGGGAGGATGAAAGCTTAGAGGAAACATTGGCAAGGCACGAAAGAATGTTAATCGATTATTGTAAAAGAAATAATTTAATAATTGCAGATGTATTTAAAGAAGTTGTTACTGGTGAAAATTTAGAAGTTCGACCAAAGGCAAGGCAAATGTTAGAAAATGTTTCTGCAGGAATGTATGAAGGTGTTGTTGTAGTTGAGCTTGAAAGGCTTTCAAGAGGTAATGTAGTGGACCAAGTAGAAATTACTGAAACTTTCAAAAATTCTAAAACTAAAATATATACATTAAATAAAGTTTATGATCTATCTGCTGAAGATAGTTTTGATGAAGATTTCTTTGAATTTGGTTTATTTTTTTCTAGAAGAGAATATAAAACTATAAAAAGAAGAATGCAAAGAGGAAAATTACAAGCCCAAAAAGAAGGATATTATACTGGTTCACATCTTCCTTATGGTTTTGATAAAGTTAGAGGTGATAGAGGATGTGTTTTAGTTCCAAATGAAGAAGCAAAGGTGGTCCAACTTATTTTTAATAAATATGTTCATGAAGATTACACCATTTCTCAATTAGCCGAATATCTAAATTCTAACAAAATAAAACCTGCTAAGTCTGAAGCTTGGGAAAAGGTAGGCATTAGAAAACTACTTAAAAATAAAGTATATCTTGGTTATGTTTATGTAGGATCTAGCAAAAACAGAACTAATGCAAAGGTTTATGAAGGTAAACATGAAGCTATTATTGATGAGGGAACTTTTAACCAAGCCCAAGAAAAGCTTTTAATTTCAACTCCTAGAACTAAGTTTGGCAGAGGGTTAACTAATCCACTAGCATCATTGGTCTACTGCTCTAATTGTGGTTATGCTATGGTTAAAACTGCTGAATATATAAAATGTATCAGGTATGGCTGTAAAACCTCTTCTGCTTATATGGTAAACGTAGAAAAGAAAATTATTGAAGAGTTAAAAGTTGAACTTGCAAATTTAAATGTTTTTATAGATAATTATAGTGAAGAAATCAAACAAAAAAATAAACTTCAGGAAGATGAAATAAAAATATTAACTAAAGAAATTAATAAAAAAAATAAGATGATAGACAAAGCTTGCGAAATGCTCGAATTAGGTGTCTATTCTAAAGAAAAGTATATTAGTAGAGTAAATGTATTAGAAGGTGAATTAAACCTCTTAAAATCGAATTTAGAAGCAATTAAAAGCACTATTGTTGAATGCCAAGATAAAAAGATTAGAAAAGCCATTCCTGTTTTTGAAAGAGTGCTGGATAAATACTGGACCTTTGATGTTAAACAAAAAAATGATATATTAAAAAGTATTATTGAAAGAATAGAGTATAAGAAAACCATCAGGAACAGTAAGTGGCACACATCTGATGACCTTGACTTGAAAATATTTTTGAAGATTTAATTTAAAACTTGACTTCTTAAAATTTATGTTGTAATATCACAGTAGTAACAGTAATCATTGAACTATGATTTCAGTCGTGGTTTCATGATAACATTAAAAACATTTAAAATTGAATATTAAAGAGTATAAAAAAAGAGATCTAGTTGTATCAGCAACTAAATCTCCAGTTGAAAGTTACCGAAACTAACTAACAACCACTTTTCTTAATTGTATTCCATATTATTGGGAATGTCAAGAAAAGTTACTAATTTAGATAAATTAGAGGTTAGAAGGTAGACAAGCTTTCTGACCTCTTTTCTTTGTTTTAAGAGCAAGAAGTTCAAAGTAAAAAAAACATAAAGGTAGAGATAAGCCAATGCTATAAAATTATCTCGGTACTATTCAAGACCTTCAAATTGAATATATCGTCAAGATAGGGATCAGAATGTCTATCTAAAAATAACAGGTATGGGTTGGCTTGTACTGGTATGGGGTATATAACGGAAACTGGACAGTAGTGTTTCAATGGTTATATAGCTTGAAGGAAGTTGATAAGCGAAAACACTCAAAGCAATATATCAACTTAAAATCTCTACAATTCGTAGGGGTTTTTATGTCTAAAAAGCAAGTATCATCCGTACATCTAAAGCAATATATAAAAACTAATTGAAAGTATATAACAACTTGACAATATGTAAAAATTTATATATATTAATAATGGAAATTGCAGAGTTAATCTGTTTTATTATGCTCAAGAGGGTTGGATTAGTCCGACTCTCTTTTGTTTTTATAAAGGATTTTAGTTATAAATATAGAAACTCTATCTATACATTTTATGTATAAATAATTCTAACTAATTAGGAGGGATAAAAGTGAAGGTAAGCAACTGCTGGACCTATGATTCGATAGTTGCCTTTGACTTGATTTGTTCAAAAGAAATGATAGCAAGTTTGGAAGTGTACGACCTTTTCATTCTGCATGATATCAGAAGTGTAAAGCTTGAAGGATATGTTGCAATGCGACTGAAAACAACCAAGAAGTGCTTGAAAGAGATTTACGAAAATAAACATAAGTTGGCTGAATGGAAGGAGTTCTGTGAGTGGATTAAGGAGGTAATATCATGATTAGAATTTTTTGTCCTATCATTGATGAAGAGATCGTAAAGTTCGCCAAGCAGATTTCTAAGAAGTTGCAAACCGATGTCTTGATTGAAAGCCATGAGGAATACATGGAGGTACATCATGAAGGAAGTGAAAACAAATAAAAATAAAGAAAAGGGCTGAGTAATATCAGCCCCTTTTTAATTTAATACAATAATTTCAAATTCTTCTATTTTGTCCATTATTTCATCAACAAATGAATTGCCTTTTAGCTTCTTATATATTTTATAACTTAAATGTACACTTTGAAGTTGGTATTTAGTTATTTTTTTATTCTCTTTGCATCTATCGTAAACTGCTAAGATATCATTTCTTAATAAACATTTTACTGCTTCTACTACATAAAAAACAAAGATTAACAATGCACCTATTTCTCCAACAAAAAAGGTTATAAGTACCCAATATTGTTTTAAAAAATCTAATACTATCATTTCCATTTATCCTTTCTTAACAAAGTTCAAACAAACCATAAAAAACATTAATAGCTGAACTATGATTATTTGTAAAACTTATAGTATACCCTTCTGTTGTATTTTGCATATTCATTGGAACACTTGCAGAAGTATTGTTCATGCTTAAATCAGATAATGTATACCCTTGTGCATAATATTGATTAGTTCTAACTACATATAATAATCTAGTTACCTCTAAATTAGCACCTGACATCCTTATATTTACCAAAGCACTATTTAATAAATATAGTGTAAAACTTTTTGTTTCTCCTGCTTGTATTGTAAAGCCTTCTTTTTGTCCTAATACCATTGTTCCTTCGCCTTCAATACTTCTATCTCTTTGTGGCAATCTGTTAACCCCTAATGATGATTTTATTCTATCAAAAAATACAATAGGCATTCCTCTATCAAGCAAAGCATTGTATATTCTAGTTCCTATCTTGTCTTTTATAATTACTTGGAAATTCCATTGATAGTTATTGTCTAGATTTAATGTTGCTTGAGTATTATCTGTTATATTTGTTAATGCTGAATAATTGCTTTCAGTAGTTTTTTTATATTGATATTGAATAGTAAATGAATTTTTGCCATTCAAACTTGAACAAGAGCCATCTACTTTTAAATAGCTTTCACTATAATAATTATTTTGTCTACTTAATGAAATAATGGCAGTAGGAAGCTCCCAATCGTCAATTATAACTGTAATTTCTTTAGTAGCAGTTAGTCCTCTGCTATCTGTTACTCTTAAAATAGCCTTTTCATTACTTGCTAAATTTATCGTTCCAAAATCCAAATCACCTGCATTAGTTCTTGATTTTGTTGAACTTGCAAATATTACTTCATACTTACTAATTGAAGCACTTCTTCGAGCTGTTGCATTTCCTATTGTAAATAATAAAACACTATTGTTTCTTATAATTCTTTGATTATCTCCTGTTATTGAAGTTGTTGTTGAATTATTATCTTTATAGCTAAAATTCCCTACAATTGGAGTACATTCACTTTCATTAATTTTATATGTTTTGTTTCCTAAAGTTTTTACTGAACCTTCATAAGTTACCCTTAAATGATATGATCCACTTTTACTGTTTGGAATACTGGCATATTGATTTGCTACTGAATTACTATCGTGAAATCCAATTACTTCTCCATTTTTAGCTCCAGTATAATCTCCAAGTATAATTCCGTTGTTATCATTTACTAATTCCAATTTATATGTTCTGCCCAACGGATTATACACTTCTGCTTTTACATCATTTCCAATTATAAAATCATTTATTGCTGTAGGTTTAGGGTAATCATAAGTAGTCTGCTGATATGTTCCACTATCTGTTGTTAATTGGCTGTCTTTTCTTCTCACTCTTAATTTAAAGTTATATGATGTATTAGCAGTCAAGCCACTAACTATATTGCTATTAGGTAAACCATGCCAATTTGCCCCATTATCGGTTGAATACCAAGCATAATCACATTCAACATCTGCTGACCAATTGTATTTAACACTTGTTTCATTTGCTTTTTCTACAACAAAATTAGTTATTTTTGCATATCTGTTTATTGTTGGAAGTTCCCAAGTTCCTTCACCTCTACAATTTACTGCTATTGAATATATACCAGCTTCAGCAGTTGCCTTAAATGTTTTTGTTCCATCACTACTCATAGCCATTTTATATCTGCCACTAGCTATTACAGTTCCATTATATACATCTATTCTAGTTGCCGAATTATATACAACATTGCCCGAAATTGTAACTTTAAAATTTCCACAAGTAACAAAGCCACCAACACCTGCACCTGTTAAACTCCATGAAATCTCTTTATAATTTTCAGCTATATTTGTACTTTCTACACCCCATTTAAAAGTCAAATATCTTCCTTCAGCTGAAGTTGTATTAAATGATCCACTACTAACTTGTGCCATATTTCCTCACCTCCTACAATGTAGAAACAAGACCAATTCCATCATTTGTAACACTTCCATCGCTACCTGTTATTGTAATAGGAATAAATCTCATCTTGTTACATAATGTAATTTCTTCTTCTACTACACTTTTTTTCATGTGAAATTCATCTTTATCTACCCAATATATTTTATTGCCATTTCTATCATAACCAGCAAAACCTACCTCATTATTTAATAGTACATATGATCCATCTTGACCATACATTTTAAAACCATCTTTATTCATCAAGCCAATTAGTTTATTTGCTGTATCATATAATTCAAATGTTCCACTAGAATTATTTACTCCACCAAGCTTTAATGTACCACCTTTGATTAAAGAAGCAGTTAAATTGATTAGGTTTATTTGTTGCATATCCATAGTTCCATTAATGGTCCATGCACTATTAAAAGTTCCATATATTCCATTTGAACTAAAACCGATACCACCTGCATTAATCCTTAATACATATTTAGCTGTTTCTTTTGGTAGTGTATCAACAACCAATATTTGATTACCTTCAACAATAACATTTGAAGCTCCTAGCACCGAATTTATTTCTGCTGTTGCTTGTTGTAATTCAGCTTCTAATAAAACTCTATTATCGTTCATTATCTGCTCATTATTTTTTGAAACCTCAGCAGTAATTTGTTGAGTTAAATTCTTGATTTCTTTTTTGAAATTACCAAACTCAATTTTAATATATTTATTTCTTATACAATCATAAACTACAGATATTACTTGTGTTGTAAGATTTACCTTGCACTTGCTATGTTTTATATATAAAATATCTCCTACATCGCTGATATTATCAATTTTAGCAGATACAGAATAATTCACTTTAGGGAATTTATTATCCTGCAAATAATTAATAGCTTGTACTTCAAGCCAAGTTTTAGAAGCTTCAACATATTCATCATAGGAACTATATTCTTCTTCAACTAAAGGATTTTCAAATTCCACAACTTTTGTAAAAGGAATGTCATATAATCCTTCTTCACCTTCTCTGTAATCTCCATCTAAAAATATTTCATTTTGCCCATCTGTTGTGTAAGGTAAAATTTTTGTGCATACATTATCCCAATCTTCAGTTACCTGCATATCTGATATGTTTTTATTATCTGCAAGTACAACTCCCCTATCTTCTCCAATAGTTGATTTAATTGCAAACGTAAAATTATCTCTGTACCAATGCCCTCCGAATTTATCTGCACTTATAAGCCATTCAAAAACCTCGTACAATGACTTTCTGACAGCTCTTGTTGACAAGGTAGTGTTTATATCACTATATACAGTAAAAGGGCTTACAACGTCTGTATTGTCGTTAAAATGGTTTAGTGTATCATTGCAATTCTTATTTTCTGCATAACTATCCCTTACAATGTAATTTTCACTATCATAAGACAAGTGCCAAGCCTTACATTCTATCCTATTATTTTTTACTTGTGGATTATCACATCTAAACCCTTGAACTCCCCAAGGAGTAGGAACTCTTAATATCATTCCTTTTTGGTAGTAATCTATGTTTTGGATCATATCTTTTATTTCAATATAGTAATCCCCATTATCTATTTTAGTAATATCAGCCTTTAATGGATTTACATTTTTAATTCCGTTTGTATTAAATAATTTTTCTGAACTATCGTAAACTTTAATCATATAATATCACTTCCTCATTTGCTAATAATTACTTGCCTTGTAGCTTCATTCCACTCTACATCAAAGCCCATATCCCTTAAAAACTGTACTGGCACAAAAGTCCTATCATCTTTTATAAAAGGTGCTACATCGTAAACTTTTTCTTCTCCATTGATACATATAATATGGTTGTCTATTGTTAATATAGCTTTCATATCTTCGCCTCCTATTTGCGGGAATCCACTATAATCTATGAAGTCGCCGACATTCATGTCGGTAACATAATCTGATATTTTTATCATTTCAGGTTCAGGCAAAACAAAAAGACCATGACCTGTTAACTCGTCAAAGCCTTCTAACTCTACATCTATTAAATTATCTTTAATAAAAACTTCCATTTCTAATCTTGTTAACCTTCTGCCTATCTTTTCAATAAAGAACTGTTGAACTAATCCCACCATTCCTGCAAATACAGGTGAACAAAAGCTTGTTCCTGCTACTCCCAAGATTTCTGCTAGTGTTACAAAATCAAGTTCAGGTCCTGCTGATGAATACCTAACCTTATGAAATTCATTCCAATTATATATAGGATCTTCTCCATCATATTTGCCTGTAAATTTTGGTCTTACTCCACCTATTGTCCAATATCCATCGCACTTGCTTTCGCCTCTTACTCCTTTTTCTCCATCATTTCCACAAGCACTAAAAAAGATACAACCTGCTTCTATACAATCTTGCATAGCTTTTTGATGTCCTTGGCTAGGATATGCACCTAAGTTTGATGTAGTAAATATATGCACTTTGTTTTCTTTGATGTATTCTGCACATTCGCTTTTGTATTCATACTTTGTAAAAGTTCCACCAAAAGTAAAAGCAATATGTTCAGCATCAGGAATTACAAGCTTTATGTGGGACATGACATCATCGCCATGCCCACTTTTGCTATTAAATCCTTTAGGAGATATTACATCTGAATGCTTTTTCTCGCATACACTTTCATCTGACATAATTTTTATTCCTTTACCTGTATATCCTGCTTCATGCCATTTTGTTATACCCAAGAAAGCTAAAGCATCTTTTTTATATCTCATGCTTTCACCTCCTAGTATTTAATACCTTTGATAGATATAAATCTGAATTTACTTCCCGAATAACTACCACTATCAGCTTGTGTTTTGTTGATTCTTATTGTTTTGTTATCTTTGAACCAAGCAGAACACCAAAAAAATGCTTGTGGTCGCCCTATCATAATATCAATCGCACTTCCATTACCTTTGGCAGAATCACCATTGTTGTAAATAATATTGCTTGTAAGCATTTTAGTTTCTTTTGGTTGCCACAATGAACCATCTGCTTGAACACGAAGTGCCTTAACAACAATTTCATCATATTTAGTAATATCATCTAGCAATACTAAATCCTGCCCAATTGTTGTTCCATCTGTTCCACCTTGTGCATAATCAACAGGTGCACTCAATAATTCTGTTTCTCTATAACTTCCACCACTTGAACCCAATTTAACACCAACTACTCTAGTTACGTAGCAGTTTCTTGAAGCAATATCAGAACCTTTAGTTATCCATTGAATACCTATTTGTGTACCATCTCCAAAGTTACCCAAAACAAAATAATGTGACGTGCCAGTATGAGCACCAAATGAACTAAACCATTGACCAATTGATTCGTTTATACTCTCGTCAGTATAAATAGTTGAAGCATCTACCAATACTGTGTTTTGTTTTAATAGATACCCCGCATATTCTCCATTCGGCACTTCTACAGCCGTTGTTACTGTAACATAATCATAATTTTTGATGTTATCACTTAATAAATTAGTCTCTGACATAGTAGTCGTTGTGATTAAATGTTTACCCTCAAACAAGACTGTTTGACTTCCGATTGCTCCACCTTCACCACTTCCACTAGCAGGAACATTTGTATCTGTTTCACCAATCCACCAATTTCCGTTCTCACCTATGTATGGTGTTAATCCATCTGCTCCTGCAGGTCCAGTTTCTCCTTGTGGACCTTGTGGTCCAGTTTCTCCAGTTGATCCTGTTTCTCCAGTATCTCCTTTATCTCCTTTAGGTCCTTGTGGTCCTTCAGGTCCTTGAATACCTTGTGGTCCTTGTTCTCCTTGAATACCTTGAGGTCCTTCAGGTCCAGTATCTCCTTTATCGCCCTTATCACCTTTTAAAGAAGCTTTTTGTTCTTCTGTTAATTCTTCAAATGACATAGTTCCATCTGCACCTTTTTCACCTTGAGGACCTTGTGGACCTCTTTCTCCTTGTGGACCTTGTGGACCTGTAGCACCAGTTTCACCCTTTGGACCATGTGGACCTG
>JAEIGA010012550.1_pt1 | contig 12859 bp, 12 predicted proteins | sample 9270691 | NCBI WGS metagenome assembly JAEIGA01 (sample SAMN17057246, study PRJNA624740) | gut metagenome | biome: biome; isolation source: fecal sample | host: Bos grunniens | place: China: Xizang | collected 2019 | reverse complement strand
TAACGGACAAACTGCTCGTTGAAGCGGGTAGTCATAAAAGCCTTGCGCGAGATGAAGAAGTTGAGTGTACGGAATTCGCCATAAGGCTGTTTCATGCGTTTATCGACCGATTGCGATTCTACTTGGCTACCATATTTGTAACGAAGTGTGCACTGTGGCGAAGGAGGTGTAGCACGGAACATTAATCCACCACATACAACGTCGGCTTTGTGGCGAGCATTGTAGTATCGTGAGATGAAGTCGTTGTATACGGGAAATACATCGGAGTCGAGAAAGAGCATATAGTCGTACTGCGCTTCGTCGGCAAGAAGGTTGCGTATGCGTGCGATACCAACATTTTGTTGCAGCTGTATCAAGCGGCATTGGGGGAGATCATTGATGGGAAGGTTAGCCTTGCGAAGTTCATCGCAGGGCGAAGCATCGTCCATGACAATTACCTCGGCTGTGATGCCCGAGGCAGTAATCTGACGTTGCAACTCGCGAGCAAGCGACGAGCAGTCGAAGTTGTATGTGGGTATGAGTATCGATAACATAGCGGTGTCAAAGTTACCATTTCGGCTTGGTATGAGTGGTGTGTAAAGCAAAAAAAATGTATTGTTAGGGAATTTTTAATTATCGTGTACATATTTTTGCACATGTAACGTTTTATCTTTGCACTGTAGGAGAAAAACAATGTGTTGTTGAGTCATATTTTCTCGCAAATAAAATGTATATTTGTAAACACTAAAAAAAGACGAAAATGAAGATTGGAGATAAAGCCCCTGAAGTATTGGGCATAGATGCTGAGGGTAGAGAGATAAAACTCTCAGACTATGCTGGTCGCAAAGTCGTACTTTACTTTTACCCTAAAGATAATACTCCCGGTTGCACAGCCGAGGCATGCAGCTTGCGTGATGGATATGATGAGTTGCGTTCGGCAGGATATGAAGTGATAGGTGTGAGCAAAGATAGTGCTGCATCGCATCGCAAGTTTGCCGAGAAACACAACTTACCCTTTACACTGATAGCCGATACCGACTTGCAGTTGAATGAAGCCTTCGGTGTGTGGCGCGAGAAAAAGATGTGTGGCCGCGTGGGAATGGGAACTGTGCGCACAACCTTTATAATAGACGAGAATGGAGTGGTGGCCGATATAATAGAGAAAGTAAAGACTGCCGACCACAGCAATCAGATATTGAATAACAAATAAAAAAACGCTATAACAATGAGTGAAGAGAATAAAACCGCACAAGGTCGCGTGCCTGTGCCAAGCGAGAAGTTGAAAGCCTTGCAGGCTGCGATGGATAAAATAGAGAAGAGCTATGGTCGTGGAGCCATCATGAAGATGGGTGATGACCAAGTAGATGAGATAGCCGTGATACCTACCGGCTCGATAGGCTTGAATGCTGCACTGGGTGTGGGAGGTTATCCTCGCGGTCGTGTCATTGAGATATATGGTCCTGAGTCATCGGGTAAAACTACGTTGGCTATCCATGCTATTGCTGAGGCTCAAAAGGCTGGCGGTATAGCCGCCATTATAGATGCAGAGCATGCCTTCGATCGCTTTTATGCCGAGAAGTTGGGCGTAGATGTAGAGAACTTGCTTATATCGCAACCTGATAATGGAGAGCAAGCACTTGAGATAGCCGACCAGCTGATTCGCTCATCGGCAGTAGATATCGTAGTGATAGACTCTGTGGCAGCGCTAACTCCAAAGGCCGAGATAGAGGGCGATATGGGTGATTCGAAGATGGGATTGCAAGCCCGCTTGATGTCGCAAGCATTGCGCAAGCTGACTGCAACTATCAGCAAGACCAATACAACATGTATCTTTATCAACCAATTGCGCGATAAATTGGGCGTGATGTTTGGTAATCCCGAGACAACAACCGGTGGTAATGCATTGAAGTTCTATGCATCGGTACGTATCGATATACGTCGCATATCGCAAATAAAAGATGGCGATGAGGTAATCGGTAACCAAACCCGCGTTAAGGTGGTGAAGAACAAAGTGGCTCCTCCTTTCCGCAAGGCCGAGTTTGACATCATGTTTGGTGTTGGTATATCGAAGGCCGGTGAGATTATAGACATGGGTGTTGATAAGGGTATCATTAAGAAGAGTGGCTCATGGTTTAGCTATGGCGAAACAAAGTTGGGTCAAGGTCGCGATATGGCCAAGAAATGTATAGCAGATAATCCTGAACTTGCCGAGGAGTTAGAGGCTCTTATAATGGAGGCTTTATCTCGTCCTGCCGAATCTTAAGTATCGGATATTTAACCAATAGATAGGCGGTGTCGGTAGTGAAAGCTATCGACATCGTTTTTTTATGTGTTGTGTAAATAAATGTTGTATTGTAATATAGATGTAATATGGTAGAAATGCTATTGTATTAAAGTGACTATAAATTTGCACCGGTAAAAAAGATGTTTAAGGAAGATGATAGGTGTATTGTGGCGAGATGATATTATCTGTCCACAATGCGAAAAAAAGAAGTTAGCTTTTATTTAGACTGAATGGTTTTTATATAGATGATAAGGTTCTTAAGTATTCGAATGGTTAAGAATAAAGTTTGTAGAAATGCAGCAAAGGCTGTCGCTTGTGATAAGTGACAGCCTTTTTTGTATCGTAGAGTTGTATTTCTTATCGTACTACAATCTTGTGTGTAGAGATATTGTTGTCTTGTGCTATAGTTACGATATAAACTCCGGGAGCAGGTGCGGGGAGTTGTACATTTGAGTTGTGTGATGTGTATGCTGCAACTTGAGCACCTGCAATATTATTGAGGGTGATGTGTGCTTGGGCAGCCGAGGGCAGTGAAATGTTGATACGACCATTGGCTGCGAAGCATACAGTGTTTTGATCGTCATTGATATTGTTGATACCTGCTACGAGGTCCGACTCGTCAGCGTTGACGATAGTACCATCGGTCTCATCGATAATCATAGCAAGAATCTTCACGTTGCCGGGGGTAAGTATTGTTTTGGGAAGATCAAATGTGTATGAAGTTGTATGTTCTTCGCCGGCAAGGAGTTGTGAGGGAACACTATTTTCAATGCCATTATAATCATCGTAGATAGCGCGAGCTACGTGGTCGAATACGAAATCACGAATTACAGACGGTTTATCTTCCCATCCGTATACTTCAATATCGCCCTCAGAGTAGCTATTCTTTTGGTAATAGCCACTTTCCCACACATTGTCCTCAATAACAGCAAATTCCAAGCGATAGTTTAAGTCGTTTTGGTCCATCGCAGCGCGAACAGTTGCGTCGAATTTTACTTGATTATTATCGTAAACGATATTGCTGAGTACAACCTCGGTAGGAGTAACAGAGTTTATTTCTTCCAAGAAGTAAGTTTCCATACCACCACCTTCGACAACATATTTTTTAACACCGTCTTTTTCAACAGTTTTCATTATTGTGGCGCTAGAGATTGAGTGCTTGCGATTTACAAAAGCAGAGGGGAGACCCGAGAATCCGATTTTGTTGAAATAGTCGTCAAGGGCCATATTGTCTTGATTGTGTATAGCTACACCGATAAATTGATCGGGATATCTCTCAGAAAGGATGTCCATTGCAATAATACCAACAGGACAGAATGAGCACCACATGCCGGTACCTTCTTCAACAACTACACGTTGAGCCGGTTGAAATGCGAAACCTACAGTACTGCATTCAATCTCGTCTTGTTGCACACCGTTTACCACAGCACCGATGGTGTAGTGTACTGTATCACCATATGCAATTTCGATTGCAGAGTCGAAAGCGTATTCGTATACTTCGTACTTAGCGATGTTAAGGTTGGTGAGAGTCTTGCTATAGTGTTCGTCATTGTAACGGTAGTATAGCGTCATGTCGGTGATGGGGTCGTTGTTGTATGATTTAACAGATACGGTTACGTTGAATGAGTTTGAACCGCAGTGGTAAGGGCCTGTAACAGGTGCAAAATCGCATATACCGCGGTGTCCTGTAACCAAGATGTTATCGAGACCAATAAATTCGCCTTGAGCACTATTGTTGTGGAAGGCTATATAGATGTGTTGACCGGCATAATCAGATAGGTCGATAGTGTGGTTTACCCACTCGGTCAAGCTCTCCTCTTCGATAGAGAAGATAGCCGGTTCGGTGAAGTCGGCAGGATTGTTACCGGTAGTAGAGATAAGTACGCGATAACCGGCACCCACTTTGAGTTGGTTTTTGAAAGATCTGCCATCCCATGATAGTGTGGCTTCGTTTCCACGTATCCATATTTGGGGAGTAATGAGCCAATCGTCAGAGGGTTTAAGTTCGACACCCTCTATTTCTTTGTAGCGACAAGCCGATGCGGCAAAGTAGTTATCAGTGCGTGTCTCTTTTTTTCTAGCCCATGCTTCACCTTGCTTTATACCACCTTGTACCATTGAGAAGTGAAGTTCTTGTTGGTCGAGGTCGTGTGTTGTGAATTCGGCGGGAATACCTTTGGTGAAATCGCAGCTGAGGTAGGTCATGTAATCGCTTTCTTGAGCATTAGCAGCGTGATTTGATACTAATGCTGCCAAGAGAAGAGATGTCGTAAAAATACCTTTTTTCATATAAGCTTATTTTTTAAATAAGAAGCAGATAGTATGGCTATCTGCTTCGGAGTGTAGTTGTTTTTTTTGTTTAATTTTTTACAATTTTGCCACAAACTGTTTTGTTGTTGATAGTGGCATGATAGATGTATATACCTCTTTGGAGTTTTTCGATATTAACTTCGGTGCAATTTTCTTTGCACAATATCAATTTGCCATTGATGTCGTAGATGCATACGTTGGCTGTGTCGTTGATATATAGGTAGTTGTTGTCGTTGTAGATGTTGTTTTTGTCGCTAACGGTAGAGTTGATAGCTGCAGGAAGTTTGCTCTTCTTGTAACGGTATATACCACTCAAAGTACCTTCGCTCCAAGGCTCGTCGTATATAGCCATGTAGATGTATTCGTCGTCGCTATCGATAGCAATGGGTATTTCGTACACGTATGTGCCGTCGTTGGGACTTACGTAATAGGGTATGCCTTCAGAGATGTCGACCCAATTCTCGCCTAAGTCGTAAGTGTAGTATATACCACCCATTTGCAAGCCTACGATGAGGTGATTGTCGAAACTGTGCATGGCGCGTATGTTGTTGTCGATCATACCGTCGGGACGAGGTATTTCGCCCCAAGTGTTACCACCATCTTCGGTGTAAACAAGGAAAGGAACTTGGTCGGTGTAGTTCATTATAGAACGGCCGCATATCAGTTTATTGTCAATGTGTGTGGTTACACCCATGAAGTTACTATCGTTGCGGAGCAACTCCCAAGTATAGTTCTCTTCGTTGAGGCGATATACAAAGTATGCGCCAAAGAGTAGGAGGCAGTTGTTGCTGCTGTCGAGCTTGTAGAATGAGTCGATAACCATGCCGTAGTCGCTTTGGTACATGAGAGACTCACGATCGGTCATATTCCAAGTTTCGCCAAAGTCTTCGCTATAAATAACACCTCCGCCGTTGAAGTCGGCCAAGAAAAGTTTGTTTTTATAATATGTAAGGGCATAAGCGAGGTCGGCTTCAGCACCTTTTTCGCCGATGAATTCTTGCATGAAGTATGCATAGCTAAGCAACTCCCATGTCTTACCATTGTCTTTAGAGCGAGCGAGGTGGCTACATTCGCCCGAGGCAATAATGTATTCGCCGGCTTGTATCATTGAGTTGTAGGCATAGTCTTCAAGGTCGGCTTTATTCCAAGTTTCGCCTTTATCTTCCGAATAGTATATGCCACCCGAGTAATCGAACTGGAAGTCGGACATAATAAGATTGCCGTTGGGGGCTACAAAGATACTTTGTGTGGCAGGGAGTTGATGAATTTGCTCCCACTGAGCCAATGCCAAATGTGATGTAGCTGTTAAGAAAAATATAGCTACGAGAGTGAAGTATTTTTTCATCATATTATATAAGGTTTATGATTATTAAATTGCAAAAGTATTCAAAAGCGAAAAGAATATCAAGTCGAAAGAGTTAAAGAGTGTGAATTGAATGCGTGTGTAGTTCGGAAGTATAAGAAAATGGGATCTTGTGCTTGGTTAATGAAAAAATAAAAGGCTGTATCAAATGAATTTTTGATACAGCCTATATAAAAGTGAAAGTATTTGTATTGGTTTATTTGTTGTCAACTTTGGGGGTTGATGGCTTTGCGATGTTCTCGCGCATAGAGGTATCGGCCTCTATGTTTTTCATTTTATAATAGTCCATAATGCCTAAATTGCCATTGCGGAAAGCTTCGGCCATAGCGCGAGGTACTTCGGCTTCGGCCTCGATAACTTTGGCTTTAGCCTCTTGAGCTTTGGCTTTCATCTCTTGTTCAAGAGCAATCGCCATTGCACGACGCTCCTCGGCCTTGGCTTGAGCGATGTTCTTGTCGGCTTGGGCTTGATCTATTTGCAATGTAGCACCGATGTTTTTACCTATATCGATGTCGGCGATGTCGATAGAGAGAATTTCAAATGCAGTACCAGAGTCGAGACCCTTGCGCAATACAAGTTTAGAGATAGAGTCGGGGTTTTCCAATACCTCTTTGTGAGATACGCTCGAACCGATAGACGATACGATACCTTCACCAACGCGAGCCAAAATAGTGTCTTCGCCGGCACCACCTACAAGCTGACGGATATTGGCACGTACGGTAACGCGAGCCTTGGCAATGAGCTGGATACCATCTTTGGCAACTGCAGTAACAGGAGGTGTATCAATCACTTTGGGATTAACCGACATTTGTACTGCCTCGTAAACGTTACGACCGGCCAAATCGATAGCAGAAGCCATCTTGAAGTCCAACTCGATGTTGGCCTTGGCAGCCGATACAAGAGCATGAACCACGCGCTCAACATGACCACCGGCAAGGTAGTGAGCTTCGAGTTCGTCGCGGGTAATGGTGCTGAGACCTGCTTTGTGAGCCTCAATCATACCGCTGACGATGGCTTGGGGCGGAACTTTGCGGATGCGCATCAAGAAGAGTTGCAAAAGCGAAATATTGACGCCCGAAACACGTGCCGACAGCCATAGCAGGAATGGCACGAAGTAGAAAAACAGAGCTATCAGTATGATAACCGCTGTCAGTAGTAAAATTGTAATTACTTCCATGATGTTTGTTGTTTTATGATATCAGAAATTTATTTTTCTACAGGTTCTACGAATATGGTTGTTTGTTCAATGTGCTTGATGATTACCGGAGTGCCTTCGTCAATAAAGTCGATGGAACGAGCCTCTACTGTTACATTGCCTATGAGTACTCGGCCCATGGGGTTGAGGCGTGATATTGTGATACCTTGGTCGCCAATATTGATATTGCTACTTACCCGAGTGGGTGCTGTAGAGTCGATATTGGTGTGAAGCGACATCTTGTCGAGTGTGCGCGAACGCATAAAGTACCATATAATAAATATAGTAAGCAGTAGCGATACTATCAGCGTAATGAAGCCCACTGTAGAGCCTATGTGGGCAAAAGCAAAGAATATAGCAGCTCCATAGAAAGCGAGTGAGAATAGTGCTGCGATGGATACTCCCGGAAGGAAAAATAACTCCAGTATCAATAAAAAGATAGCCAGAGATATAAGAACAAGAAGGATTACAACGTCGAGTATCATTACTATATTATTTAATGTCTATACCTAAGTAGTTGAGTTCGGCGCGACGGGCGCGGTTTTCGTATGTCATGGGAGATTCGTTGATGTTGAGTATCTCCTGTTCGAGTTGCAATATTTTGTTGCTCAATTGGGCTTTTTGTGCAGCATTGGCTTGTGCATATTCTTCCCTTAATTTCTTTAGTTGAGCATTGCGTTGGTCTATTTTTTGTTTTAATGAGCGGGCTTGATTGTAGTAACGAAGCGCATCGCTATTTTCAAAGTCGCTCGAATGAGTGTAAACGATGCCATCGCACAATACGAAGTAGAACTCTTGTCTGCGCAATTTGCTTTCGTTGGGCTCGATAGAGGCAATTGTGCTCAAGTATGTAGAGTAGTCGGTATCCTCATTCCAAGTGTCGGCAATAGATGTGAGTTGTGCTAATTGCGACAGCTTTTCGTTGTCACTACTATATACTTTCTTGGTGTCGTTGGGGATGAAAACGTATAGTGTGAGTTTGCCCGGGATATGGTTTCGGTCGGTTATAAACCAGCCTACACCTATAGTCTCGTCAATTGCCATCATGAAGTCGTTGTCGAATGAGTTGAATGGCATGCCCAGGTTTTGGGGTAACATAAAGTCGCCACGCTCAGAGTTGAACATGGTGATGTAGATGTCGTATCCACCCAAACTTGTTGCTCCATCTTGAGCAAAATATAGTGTTTGTCCATCGTTAAGCAGGTAGGGGTAGTTTTGGTTGTCATCAGTATTGATGTTGTTAGACAGAGAGTGAGGTGTGGCCCAATCCTCGCCCAACAAATAGTTCGACTCGCAGATGTCGTAGTTGTCGTTGAGTTTGTGTCCCATGTATATAACGTCTCCGCGTTGGGGCAAGTAGGCTACAGTGTTGCTGTCGATACGTAATTTCTCGGGCAAAGTTTTGTAACCAAGCAATCGGCCGGCCTCGGGCGATAGGCGGTAGTGCTTGATGAAGTCGAGTGAGTCGATGGCCAAACTGTCAATGACTTGCACGCGCTCAACACCACGCATCATCTTTTGTCCCATCTTGGCCGAAGCAATGCGATCGTCGACACCTTCGATAGGCTCTTTTTTCTCTTTTTTCACAAACGACAGATATGCGTTATATGCCTCTATTGCCTCGTCGAAGCGGTATAGCTTGGCATATGTTTCGGCCAGATAATAGTTTGATAAGGCGACTTTGCGTTCTATGCCTATCTTGAGGTATTTAATAGCCTCATCATATTGTTGCATGTGGTAGAGGCACACGCCATACCAGTGGTTGTATGAACCGTTTTTGGGTTTCTTTTTCAATTCGGCCTTGAAGGTAGGGGCAGCCTCGGCATATTTCTCGGCTTTGTAGAGTTCTTTGGCCTCGTCAAGAGATATCTTTTGGGCATAAGCGCTTGTGCAGCCGGCTATGGCTACCAAGTATGCTACTATGATAAGTATATATTTGCGCATAGGATGTGACTTTAGCTATTCTATCATCTACAAAGATAGTGAGAGTTTTTGGTAAAAGCCACTTATTATAACGAAATTTAGGAAATTATTGATGGTAAAAAATCTTTTTCGAATCGGCTTAATTCCTCGATTGATGCAAAAGCCTCGCGCGAGAGGTAGAAGTAGGTGTTGTTGCCGGTGAAAATGTAGAAAGCCTTGTTGTCGCGTTCGATGCGTTGTACATTGCTCCAGTTTAGTATATTGTGAGTCTTCTCGTTGTAGATGCAGTCGATGCCTTGTGATGTTATGGTTACACTCTTTTCGACTACAGAGTAGAAGGCTTCGGGTCGCAACGCATAGTTGTAATAGAAGATGAAAAGTACCAACGGAAGAATAATGAAAATAAACATGAGCAATACGATGCCAAAGCGGAGGTCGTAGCAAGTGGCGGCAATGAGCAGTGTGAGCGAAATAATGGAAAGGCTGAGCCAGCGAAATAGTAAGCGACGAACAATGACCGAGAAGTACCGCGATGATGAAATGCGGAATGGGAGTGTTTCGAATAAAACTTGCTGAGAGTCCATTATCGGGTCGAACAAATCCAGATACCGGCAACGGGTACCAATGATTGAGTGGTAATCTCGTCAAGGCGTTGTTGGGCCTGTTGCATGGTGTTGTAGCCATCGATATAGAGGCGGAAACGGCCATTGCTCTCGTATATATTGATATGCTCGGTAATACCCATTGATACAAATTCGGCTATTTGTTTTTCGGCCAAGTTGCGTGTGGGTAGAGAGCCAATCACCAATATGTAGTTGGGCGTTTCGAGTGTTTCGGTCACTTCGGCGCTGATGGCTTCTTGGGTGGGAATGACGTCTTTTATTTCAACTGTTTCGTCAAGATTGATGTCGGTAATAACATCATCAATGATGTCAATGGCAGTAGTGTCATCGATAGAGGTGCATATCTCTTGCTTGCTTAAAAGTTCGGCTGCAACCAATCCTGCATAGTCGTTGGTGGGTTGGAAGTTGTCGATGGGAGTAGATATAAAAAGCATGAAAATAATAATGGCAGCTATCGATGCAACAGTGCTAACAGCTTGACGGTACCATTTAATCTTCACGGGCTCATTTGCAGCAGTATCTTGGCTAATGTCTTCAGCATCGAAAGGCAAGATGTCGGCAAGTAGGGGCATGTCGATAGCCGGCAACAGTGTCATGCTTTTATTGACAATCGAAGATGTTGCCTCGGTGAAGATAATAGCTCCATTCTCTTGTTGAACGAAAGAACCTATATTGTCGAGCACAAGGTTCTTGCCTTGTTGAAGCATGTTGTGCCATTGTGCTACTTGCTCACCGATGTAGGTCATAGCCTCGTCGTAAGAGCATTGGTCGGCCTTCATTACCGAGTGAGCCAATAGGGCATCGTTGTGCGATAATAAAGAGTTGAAGCAAAGCCAACTATGGGGAGGTGTGATTGCTTTGCCGGCTTCGAAAGTGGCGTTACTGTGTTGCACAACGAGCGCACCCCAACCGGGCACAACTACACAATCGTGCTGAGTGAGGAGGTATTCGATATGTAACGACAGATTATTCATTTGTACAAAGGTAGGGCTAAAAGTGCAAGTATGCAAGGAATTTTCACAAAATTTATTACTTCATAATCTCGTTGATGAGGTTGTCGCAAGTAGTTGTGTCGTATCCCAGCTCACGTGCACGTTCTACATCGCGTACAGCATCGGCATACTCATATCGTGCTATTTTGTTGTAGGCTCGTAAGATGTAGACAAATGGGTCGTTGGGTGCAAGTTCCATGGCGCGAGCTATGTCTTTATCGGCTTCCAGGCTTTTGCCCCAAAGTATATATGTCTCGGCACGTCCTATGTATAGATGAGCTGCATTGTTGTTTTCGCGAATGACTTGGTCGTACATTTCAATGGCCTCGCTATAGTATCCCTGAGCCTTGAAAAAGGTGGCGAAACCCATTCGAGCTTTGCTGCTATTGGGATTGTTGCTCAACATATATTCGAGGTCTTTGCGGCAAGCCACGGTGTCGCCCTTCTGCATGTATATGAGAGCGCGGTTGTATAGGGCATCCTCGTCGCTATCATCGAGTATGATGAGGTGGCTGTAGTTGGCACAAGCGAGGTCGAGACTATCCATTTCGGCATATAATGCGGCTCGATTGCGTATGAGCGTTGTAGAACGCGGGGTCATAAAGAGTGCCATAGTATATGTGTCGAGCGCCTCTTGGTATTTGCCGCAGTAGCGTTGTACAGTGCCGAGGTTGGAGAGTAGGAGCGAATTTTGGGCATTGGCCGGCTCGGCACGTAGTGCATTGAGTAGAGCATTCTCGGCCTTGCTCCATTGTTCTTGACTTATATATATATCGGCGCTATCGACCCATTGGTAGTATGTGTCGGCCTGCGCGTTTGATATGAAGAGGCATAAAAGGAGGGTAAATATTAATTGTTTCATGATGCGAAGATACAACAAAACCGCACAGTGTGGTGCGGTTTTGACATTATTTAATTGTAATAATATTGCAACGATGTGCTATTACGAAGGCATTGCCCCGGGGAATCCCATGGGTTGCATCTTGTAGCCAAGGCGTTCGAGCTCGAGAGCAGCACCTATGCGATACATGGCTCGGCATGCGCGCACGAAAATATGGAATGCCATGGGGCTTTGTGGCTCAACCTCTTCGTGGCGTATGAGGTCGACTGTGAGTTCGCCGCAGCGACGTGTCATGTCCTCGATGTTGCGAGCTGCTTCGTCGCTGAGAGTTATACCCAAAATGTTGGCAACAATGTGCTCGTCCATATCGTCAAAACCACGAGGGCCATAAAGTTCTTTATAGGTAAGTGCGGCGGTGCGATTCCAATCGGTGTCCCATCCGTTGGCAATGGCCATACCCATGTAGGCAGCCCATGCAACCGAAACGGTAGGGTAGTCGCGTACTTGCTCAATGGCATCGGCCAAATACTCGGGGCCAAGAATTTGCCACATACCATCGACATCCTCCGACGAGGGCATTACACCCTCTAACTTGCTATATGATCGGCACAAACGCACTAACTTGTCGATAAGGGCCAATTCGAAATTATCTAAATATTCGTTATGTTCCATAATGGTGATAAAATTGTGATGCAAAAGTAGGTATTTTTATTGATACTACCATGCGTTTGAGTTGTAAAGCGAGGTGATGGATAGAATGTTATCGGAATATTATTAAAGTGGATACTTATGACTTGTGCAGTCGGATAAATATTGTTACATTTGCATACCAATAATAATACCTATATGATGAAAAAATTTTTTTACTACACAATTGTCGTGGCTTGCTGTATGGCGGTAATGTCGTGCGAGAAGAAAAAGGATGATCCGGGATTTGAACCGCAGAAAAATGTCAAACATACATCGCTTGTATATATGATGGCAAATAATGATTTGGGGTATGTCCATCATTTTGATGATACAAATATCTATGATATGTGCAGGGCATTTATCGACGAGGATATAGAAGGTCGCTTGATGATAATGCTGTCGCAACGCAACTCTTCGCCCACTCTCTTGGAGATATTGGTTAATGAGAGAGGCGAGTGCCAGATAGATACGTTGAAGGTGTATGAAGGATGCCTCACAACCGACACCGCAACGCTGGGACAAGTGATGCGCGATGTGCGCGAAATATCGCCTACCGAGAGTCATGGACTCATAATGTGGTCGCACGCCAATGGCTGGTTGCCTCAATATTATTTCTATAAATCGCCTGCCAAAGCACCCGCCTCGATAGGACTTGAAGG
>JAEIGA010012549.1_pt1 | contig 12860 bp, 8 predicted proteins | sample 9270691 | NCBI WGS metagenome assembly JAEIGA01 (sample SAMN17057246, study PRJNA624740) | gut metagenome | biome: biome; isolation source: fecal sample | host: Bos grunniens | place: China: Xizang | collected 2019 | reverse complement strand
TTCCAGAAATCCGGATCCTTTCCATCAACAGTAAAGTTCAGCATAACAGAACCGTCTTCCGTACCGGCGACAGCAGTAAAGGAAAGTACCTGCGTAGTGGCTTCGGTTGTGAAAACCTGTGATGTTTGACCCTTCAGCTGATGGAAACCGTTCATCTTTACTTCGACAGTATACATGGTGCTGGGATGCAGGCCGGAGAATGTGGTTTTTCCGCCGCTGACAGCGCCGGTATGTATTTTTCCGAAATTATCGGAACAGGTGACGATGAGGTCGGATTCTTCAACCATTGTGTCAATGTATACCGTAATCTGATCCTGCGTTCCGTCAACAGAAATGCTGTCAATCGTCTGCAGATAGATGTTTTCATAATACCAGTAGCCGCCGACACAGAGAACGCAGAGGAGAATCAGAGCAAACAGTCTTCTGAAGAACTTACCGATTTTATTCCGTGCAGTTTTATCCACAAAGGATTTTTTCTTTTTTCGCTGCTGTTTCTTTTCTTTTTTACCGGCAGGCATCTCTTCTTCGGCAGGTTCCTCGTCGGCGTAAACTTCATCCGTAATTTCAGGTTCCTCCGCGGCAAAGGCAAAGGGATCCTCGTTTTCAGAATCATCCTGGAAACCGGTTTCCTCAGGAATTTCGTGAGCAATCAGATCATCAGCCTGAGACACAATCTGAGTAACTTCCTCGGAAATACCCATTTCGGAGTATACAGTCTCCGGAGAAGCATCCTCCTGAAGCGTTTCAGCAGTATGTTCTTCCTGCTCCGGTTCTGCGGGAAGATCAGCATCAACGGTTGTTTCTTCAACAATCTCTTCCGTTACTGTGCTTTCTTCGGAATCGGGCAGAATCTCTGTTTCGCGCAACTTCTCGGTTTCGGAACCCTCTTCCACAATCTCTTCTGGTGCAGAATCTTCCTGGGAGATGTCTTCATCAGCCACGCTGTCGGAACCATCAGGAACGGTTTCATTGTTGTTTTCCTGCTCCTTATTATCAGTTTCCGCAGTATCGTTAATTGCTACGATGTCTTCCGGCTTTACATCCAAAGGTGTAAAGGGTGTGATAGGCACATCATTGACACTGTTTCTCTGCATATAGGATGCAAGTGCCTTGCCAAGTTCGGCAGGATCATCCCATCGCTGTTCCGGATCCGGATGAATTGCCTTCATAATAATCTCTGCCATTTCATAATCGGCATTGATGGGCATAGGGAAGGGCTCGGATGCATTGGCAACAGCTGCAGGCAGATGACCGTCATTGTAAAGCTGATAGAGAATCATGCCTACTGCGTAAGTATCTGCAGTCAGATTCATAGATGCCATAGGATCCAGAAGTTCAGAGGGAGTATAGGGGCTGTAGAACCGCTCAGGAAGAGCGGCGTAGTGCAGGGAATTCATATTCAGGAAACCGAGGTCGCCGATACGATATTCCTTTTTGTCGGAAACATAAATATTGCTGGGTTTCAGGGCCACATAAAGGTATCCGGCCTGCCGGGAGACAGACAGTGCAGAGCAGAGATCCAGTCCCAGATTCAAAGCTTCCAGATGGGTAACCGCATTTTTGCGGATGTATTTTTCCAGTGAGCGCTTGTAGCTGCCCATCAGGAAAATATGGTAACCGAGACGGCGCCGCGTAATCGGCTCCATTTGCCAACCTTCATAGGCCAGGAATCCATCGAGTTTGGAGAGCTTCTTCAGCAGCTCTGCTTCGGCAAGGATATCCTCACCAATTCCCCGATAGTAATCCATGGCATCGGCAGGATCTTTGTAAGCGCCCGCAAGAAGTAAAGCATCCAACTGAGCCTGTGTAGCAGGAACAGAGATAACTTTAAGAATAAATTTTCTGTCAGTATTTTCCTTGATGGCCGGACAGCAGATAATACCGTGATGTTCGCTGATGGGATTGCCAACAGAGAAGCCGTCCAGCAAAGGAGATATGTTTTTGAGTTCAAACAAGTCAAACGCCTCCTTTAACCCATATATCATAAAATAAAAAGTCAAAAAAAGCAACCTTTTTCGTATTTTGTTATTGTAATAATTTAATTGTCGTGTTATAATGTCGAAATAATGGAGTTAAACTGACTACCTGGAGGTTATGCTATGAATAAAATCATTTGCGATATCTGCGGAACTAGTTATCCCGATACATCTGAGAGCTGTCCTATTTGCGGATGCAGCCGTGATGCTGCTTCCGATTTCCTGAATACCGAAGTTATGGAAGAGGAGACTGTTGAAACTACGGAATCTGCTGCAGCAGCTGCAAGCAAGGACTTTTTTGACTTCGACGAGGTCGACGATGTTCATGGGGACGACGAATCCGAGGATGATGACATGGATGAAGATGACGACATCGATGAAGACGACGATGACGAAGATGATGACGATGATGACGAGCCCCGCAGCAATACGTTTGTTGTTATTTTGCTGACAATTCTGATTGTACTGCTCCTGGGCGCCGCCGCATTTATCTTCTTCCGTTTCTTCCTGCCGAACAAGGCTGAAGAGACCACGCCTACCACGATGGTTCAGGAACTGCCTGAAACTACAGAGGTTACAACGGAACCGACCATTCCTTGTGAGCACATGGCCATGACCAATGCAGGCATCGCTGAGCTGAATGCTGAGGGACAGCAGTTCCTGCTGCACATCAGAGCAATTCCCGAGAACACCACGGACAAGATTATTTATACTTCCGGTGACGAGAGTGTTGCAACCGTGACCGAGGACGGCAAAATCACTGCAGTTGCTGAAGGTGAGACCATTGTCTATATCAGCTGCGGCAAGTACAGCATTGAATGTCCCGTTATCGTAAAGTTTGTAGAAGAAACGGTTCCCACCACCGAAGCCGTGGAGGAAACTGTTGGTGATTCCGTTGAAGAGACCGGAGAAGCAACTGAGGCTACCACTCCTGTGTCCAGCAGCAATGTTACCCTGAAGCTGAAGAAGACTGACATTCAGCTGGGCGTCTATTATCAGTTCCAGCTCCAGCTTGACTGTGATCTGAAGCCTGAGGATGTCACCTGGACTTCTGAGCATCCCCATATTGCAAAGGTTGACGAACAGGGCAATGTCACCGCTGTCAAGGAAGGCACAACTTCTGTTACTGCCAAGTACGGCGATCAGGAAGTCAAGTGCATGGTTCGCTGCATCTGGTATTAATTCCATAATAGAACAGGCAGTTCCGGTAGGAACTGCCTGTTTTTTATGCGTTATCGTCCATAACGGCCTTTCTGCGGAACAGGAAGGAAATGCACCACAGACCGGACAGACCGACAATGGTATAAACAAGTCTGCTGAACAGGGAACCGGAACCGCCAAAAAGCCAGGCAACAAGATCAAAACCAAAGATTCCGACAAGTCCCCAGTTCAAACAGCCGACAATGGACAGAATCAGCGCAATGGTATCCATAATTCTTATACCTCCATTTCACTTTACGGATGTACATAGGATGTGCGGATTTTCGATTTTTATCACTTTGGAATTGAAAAAAGGAAATCAATCCGCTATAATAAATCCAATGTAGAGAAAAGGAGGCTGTTGCCTATGACAACACTGTATGAAGGCGCATTTGCCAAGCTGAATTTGACTTTGGATGTTCTGGGTAAGCGTGAAGACGGTTATCACGATCTGCAGAGTGTCATGCAGACCATTTCCATCCGGGATGATGTAGAAATCGATGTGGGTACCGGAAAACCCTGGAAACTGCTGTGCTCCATGGAAGGAATTCCCACCGATGAGCGGAACCTGGCCTGGAAAGCAGCTAAGGTTTACTGCGAAGCTCTGAATAAGGATCCCGGCGGTCTGGAGATTCGTATTACCAAGCGGATTCCCTCCGGCGCAGGCATGGGCGGCGGAAGCGCAGATGCCGCTGCGGTTCTCCGTGCACTGAACCGGTACTATGACAATCCGCTTTCCATTTTCGCTTTGGCTGAGCTTGGTGCTCAGGTAGGCAGCGATGTTCCTTTCTGTGTCCTCTGCGGCACCGCAATGGCTGAAGGACGTGGCGAGAGACTGCGGAAGCTGCCGCATATGCCAGACTGTATTTTTGTAGTCTGCAAGCCGGACTTCTCTGTTTCCACTCCTGAGCTTTATAAAAAGATTGATGAGGTTTCCATCGCCAAGCGTCCCGACAATCGTGCAATGGAAAGTGCCCTGGTTGCCGGTGACCTGGAAAAGGTTGCCCACAACCTGTGTAATGTATTCGATCCCGTAGTCACTGAGGACCATCTGGAACTGAACTACATTAAGTCCATTTTCCATAACTACGGTGCCGTCGGTTATCAGATGACCGGTTCCGGTTCTGCTGTGTTTGCCATTATGGCTGAATTTGAGCATGCAGCAGTTGTCTGCAGTATGCTTAAGGAAAACTACCCTCAGATTTTTATCGCAAAACCCGTTTAATTTCAGCATATGCCGTCCATACTGGAAGTATTTCCGTATGGACGGTGTTTTTGTGTATAAATTAATGAAACGATTACTGATTTGCACAGTAGTTATGCTCCTTTGTTGGATATTTGGGATTTGTGCGGATCGGCAGAAACTGAACGACAGTCTCATCCGCTTCCACGTGGTTGCCAATTCTGACAGTGAGTCAGATCAGAATATCAAGCTTCAGGTCCGGGATGCTGTCATCAGCAGTATCCAATCCGATCTTCAAAAAATAGGGGATATCGAGGAAGCGAAAGAATACCTCGCACGGAATATACCAAAAATCCGGCAAATTGCGAATGAGACATTATACAGGCTTGGCGTTGAGCAGAAAGCGGAAGTTACGCTTTGCAAGGAAGTTTTCGATATTCGGCATTATGATACATTTTCTCTTCCTGCGGGGATCTACGATTCCCTGCGGATCGTAATTGGAGATGGAAACGGACAAAATTGGTGGTGTGTTGCATTTCCGACGCTGTGTCTGCCGGCCACTGCAGACGAATTTACCTCCATTGCTGTTGATGCAGGCTTATCGGAAAGTCTTGTAAATACAATTTCCAATCAGAAAGACTATAAATTGCGGTTTTATTTCCTTGATAAAATCGGTGCACTTCAAATTAGTGCTTACTCAGGAAAATAATACCCTGTTAATCGGACGAATTATGTGGTATTATGAATGTTAATCAAGGAAGAAGGGGTGAGATTATGCTGAATCTGCTGATTGGCAGAGACTGGATATCGAACCGAAAGGAAATACTCAGGCGGATTGCATCCGACGTTGAAGCGCGCAGGGAAAAACGGATTCTTCTGGTTCCGGAACTGATCAGTCACCAGATGGAGCGTCTGCTGTGTTCCACCGCTGGGAATACTGCCAGCCGATACGCGGAGGTACTGTCCTTTACCAGGCTTGCGCGCCGAGTTTCTGACTATACGGGGTTACCGTTGGAACCTTGTCTGGATAACGGCGGACGAGTCGTTGCCATGGCTGCTTCTGCACGGCAGCTCAGCAGTCAACTGAAGGCTTACGCTGCTGTCGAGACAAAACCCGAATTTCTGACGGGATTGATTGATGCCGTAGATGAATTTAAGCGGTGCTGCATTACATCTCCGGATCTGAAACAGGCAGCTGCATCCCTGGATGGAAGTTTTGCGCAAAAGCTGGAAGAACTTTCCCTCATTATGGAAGCATATGACAGCCTTTGCAGCCGCGGAAAACGCGATCCGCGTGATCAGCAGAGCTGGCTGCTGGAACAGCTCGAAGACTGCAGCTTTGCTCAGGATCATGTCTTTTATATAGATGGTTTTCCCGACTTTACCAGACAGAATCTGGCAATTATTTCTCATTTGATCCAGAATTCTTCCAATGTTACCGTAAGTCTCAATTGTGACGGTGTTGGTTCGTCCATGCTGGCTTTTGAAAAAGCGGGGGCTACCGCCCAGGAAATATACCGTCTTGCACAGCAGTTTGGCGTTCCGGTACATATTGAATTGGTTGAGGCACAGGAAACTGTTCTGCAGCCAATGCGGGACAAACTCTTTCAGGGAACCATATCCGATCAGATTCCCGGGGAATGTCTCAAAACAGTCCAGGCAGATTCTCCGTTTCTGGAATGCATGGATGCAGCCCAAAGAATTCTGAATCTGGTTTCCAATGGCTGCCGCTATCGGGATATCAGTGTGGTATGTACAGATTTAAAAGTGTACAAGCCGTTGATGGATCTGATTTTCCATCGAATGAGCATACCGCTCTATTGCGCCGGAACAGAGGAGATTCTCCAGAAAAGTGTGATCGCTACGGTACTGGCAGCACTGGATGCAGCGCTCAGTGGATTTGATCAGAGAGCGGTCCTTCGCTATCTTCGTTCTGCATTGTCACCGGTTGATCCTGATATCTGTGATTATCTGGAAAATTATTGTGTAATCTGGGGTATTCGCGGCAATAAATGGCTGCATACCTGGGAGAACCACCCGGACGGATTGTCCGGCACCTGGACTGAGCAGAACCGTAGTCATCTGGCTATGCTGAATGAAACCAGGACTTCTGCAATTGTTCCTCTTGAGCATTTGTCGCTGGATTTCCGTAATGCAAAAAATGTGCAGGATCAGGTCATCGCAGTATACCGCTTTCTGGAAGAAATCAATCTGGAGCATCGGCTGGCAGAACTTGCCGATGAGATGGATGCTTCCGGAAACAATCGGGATGCACAGATCCTGAATCAGCTGTGGGAAATCCTGCTATCGGCATTGGAACAGCTTTACGATGTCTTGGGTGAAACCTACTGGGAACAGGAACACTTTGTGAAACTGTTCCGTCTTTTGCTGAGCCAATATGATGTCGGTACAATCCCTCCTGTTCTGGATGCCGTGCAGATGGGGCAGATAGCTTCCATGCGCTGCAATACTCAAAAGCACCTGTTTGTTCTGGGCGCTGAGGAAGGAAAACTGCCGGGATATTCCGGTGCATCCGGTATCCTGACAGACCAGGAGCGCGTTACACTTCGGGAATTGGGGGTTCCTCTGACCGGCGGTGCCATGGAAGGTATCCAGGCGGAATTTGCTGAAATCTACGGTGTGTTCTGCGGTGCCACGGAAACAGTTACCGTTTATTGTTCCGGTGAGCAAACCTCCTTTCTTTTCCGCCGCCTGGCAGAACTCAGCGGCAGTATTGTGCAGGCAGATGAGGGGCTTGGCTTTGCCAGGACGGATGCCTTTGATGCCGGTGCGTTTCTTGTCCGCTGTAATGCGGAAAAAGAAGCATCCAAACTTGGCATTCTGGATGCTTTTCAAAAGGCTTCCGGCCATATTTCCTATCAGTTGGGACATATTTCAGAAGATAATATTCACAGACTCTATGGCACTACACTGAATCTCTCCGCATCCCAGATTGACCGTCAGGCAGAGTGTCGGCTTTCTTACTTCCTCAAATATGGTCTGAGAGCACAGGAACGTAAGGAAGTATCTGTAGATCCCGCTGAATTCGGTACTTACGTACATGCCGTTCTGGAAAATACTGCCCGCTGTGTTCAGGAAATGGGAGGTTTTCAGCAGGTATCTCTGGATGAGACACTGAACATTGCACACCGCTTCAGTGAAGAGTATGCTGCTGAGCGGTTCAGCCAGATTGACTCCGAACGGATGATTTACCTGTTCCGCCGCAACATCCGTGAACTGGATATGGTGGTGGAGGAACTGTGGAATGAGCTGAAGAATTCGCAGTTTGCTCCTGCGGGTTTTGAAGTTGGCTTCGGTGATTCAGAGGCACTTCCGCCGATTCCGATTCCCAATTCCAGAATCAATGCCATCCTCCGTGGTTTTGTTGACCGCGTAGATGTCTGGCACAGTCCGGGCAGCAGTTATTACAGGGTCGTAGACTACAAAACCGGTAAGAAGGATTTCGATTACTGCGATATTTTCAATGGTGTCGGATTACAGATGCTGCTGTATCTCTTTGCTCTGCGGGACAGCAATGATCCTGCGCTGGGAAAGCGACCGGTTCCTGCCGGTGTTCAGTATTTTCCCGCCAGAGTTCCATATCTGACTACGGACGGAACATTGGATGAAGAATCTGCTGAAAAAGAACGCATCTCACTGTGGAAGCGAAAGGGTCTTCTGCTCCAGGATGATGCTGTCCTGCAGGCAATGGAACCCGGTGAACAGCCGCAGCGTTTGTGTTATACGATCAAAAAGGACGGTTCCTATTCCGGTGATCTGGCAGACAGAGATCAGATGAAGCTTCTTGAGCGATATGTTTTCCGTGTTCTGAAACAGTTGGTGGAAGATATTGCATCCGGTAATGTTGAGCCCAACCCCTATACCAGAGGCAGCAGCCACAGTGCCTGCGCATTCTGCCCTTACGGCAATATCTGTCATGAAGCAACGGTTGAAGGCAGACGGAATTATAAAACGATGAGTGCCCCGCGGTTCTGGGAAGAAGTTGGAAAGGAGATGCGGTAGTATGGCAGAAAAACTGACACCCCAACAGTATCAGGCTGTTCATAACCGGGGAGGAAAACTGCTGGTATCTGCTGCCGCAGGCTCCGGAAAAACAAAAGTCCTTGTTGACCGCCTGCTGACTTATCTGTCAGATCCGACAGATCCGGCTAATCTGGATGAATTTCTGATTATTACCTATACAAAGGCCGCCGCATCGGAGCTCCGTGGTAAAATTGCTGCAAAACTTACGGAAAGAATTGCGCAGAACCCGGAAAACCGACATCTTCAGAAACAGATGCAGCGTCTTTATCTGACAAAAATCTCCACAGTGCACGGCTTCTGTTCAGATATTCTGCGGGAATACGCGTATAAACTGGATTTGACCCCTGATTTCCGCGTAGCAGACGAAGGTGAATGCCGCGAAATCCGGGATTTGGTCATGACAGATCTCCTGGATCGAGCCTATGAGGAATACGGAACAGATCCTGATTTTCTTGCATTTATCGATTCCCAGGGTCTGGGCAGAGATGATCGGTTTGTGCCTGAAATTTTGGAAAAAGTTTATGACAGTGCAAGATGTCATCTGAATCCCCGAATGTGGCTGGATGGCTGCATGGATTCCGTCATTTCCGGAGAAGCGGATAGGATCGAAGACACCGTGTGGGGCAGTTATCTGGTTTCTGACCTCAAGGAATATGTGTCCCATCAGATCGGCATTTTTACAGAATGCATCGCTTTGCTGGAATGTACTGACGGAATGGACAAGGCGGCAGTAAATATCCGGTCGATGCTTCAGCAGTTAAAGAAGATTCAGACAGCAGACAGCTGGGATCTTATTGTTTCATCAAGGACTATTGATTATGGCAGATTGACATTCCCGAGAAAAAATCCGGATCCCGAACTGACGGAGCGGGTTAAAGCTGCCCGCAATGCCTGCAAAAAAGGACTGGAAAAAAGGCTGCAGGCATTTACAGGCGATTCTGCACAGATCCGCCGGGATATGCAGCAGACCTCGTCCAGTATCCGCGGACTGATTAAGCTGGTCAGGCAGTTTGAGCGGGACTATCAATCAGCAAAACGCAGCAGGGATGTCCTGGATTTCAGTGACCTGGAACACAGGACACTGGATCTGCTGCTTGGAAAATCCAGACAATATCCAACTTCCGCAGCTTTCGAAATTGCTGAACGTTTTCGTGAAATTCTGGTGGATGAGTACCAGGACTCCAACGGTGTCCAGGATGCAATCTTCGATGCATTGACCGGAGAACGTCATAATTGTTTTTTGGTAGGCGATGTCAAACAGTCCATCTATCAGTTCCGGCTGGCAGACCCCGGCATTTTTCTGGAAAAGTACCATGAATATCAGACAGCGGAAGAGGCGCAGGCTGGCGAAGGTCGCAAAATACTTCTGAGTCACAATTTTCGTTCCGGTCCGGAAATCGTCGAATGCGTGAATCATGTGTTTGAAACCTGCATGCGTCCTCAAGTCGGCGGTCTTCATTATGGCGAAGGGGAAGCGCTTCGTGAGGGTATTCCCCAGTCTGCACTTCCGGATCCTGCGGTCCAGTTGTTTGCTCTGGGTGTACAGGAGGATACTTACTGCGAAGAGGCATCCTTTGTGGCTGACCGTATTCATCATTTGCTGCAGGATGGTGCACTGGTTCGCAGGAACGGTGAATTACAGCCGGTACGTCCAGAAGACATTGTGATTCTGTTACGTTCGCCCGGTACCACTGCACATTATTTCCAGAAAGCCTTGGAAGAACGTGGAATTCGCTGTACCACCGGAGCCGGATTGGATCTGCTGAAAACCGAAGAAGTTGGTACCCTCAGAGGAATCCTGCAGACGGTTCTGAACCCCCGGCTGGATATTCCTTTGCTGAGTATTCTTGCCAGTCCTGTTTTTGGCTTTACCGCCGACGAACTGGCAGAAATCAGAAGCAGACAAAAGAAAGGGAGCTTCTATGATGCGCTGCATCTGAGTGACCTGTCAAAAGCTGAAAAGTTTCTCGGTATTATTGGTCAGCTGCGGAAAGCTGCCAGAATGAATACCATAACCTCCCTTCTTGAAACCTGTTTCCGCCTGACAAAGCTGGACAGCATTTATGCGGCTATGCCGGATGGAGACAGAAGGGGAGAGAATCTTCGGGCATTCTATCAGCTGGCTGCCGACTATGAGAACGGCAGTTTGAAAGACCTGTCTCAGTTTTTGGATTACCTGACCTCCATAGAGACAAAAGGACTCATCAGTACAGGTTCCGGAAATGCGGATTGTGTCACTATCATGAGTATTCACAAATCAAAAGGTTTGGAATTCCCTGTGGTATTTCTCTGCAACCTTTCCAGACGCTTTAATCAGGAGAGTCTCAGGGCACAGATTTTGTGTGACAAGGATTTAGGCCTTGGACTTTCGGTTGCGGATTCAAGGTTGCGAATCCGATATCCGTCAGCAGCAAAGCGTGCTATCATGGCAAAAATGGCATCTGACAGCGTTTCTGAAGAAATGCGTGTGCTCTATGTTGCCATGACCCGCGCAAGAGACCGGCTGATCATGACCTATGCATCACAGTCACTGGAATCTGACTTACAGGATATTGTACTGCGGCAGGACTTTGACGGCGGTGAGCTTTTATGTCGGGAAGCGACCTGTATGGGAGATTGGGTATTGCTGGCAGCCTTAAAGCGCACGGAAGCCGGTGAATTGCATCTTCTTTCCGGAAAACCGCTGCAGACTGAAATCAGTGATTATCCCTGGAAAATTTCGGTCACAGAAGCTGCACAGTCTTCCTCTGATAATATACAGACCGGAACAATGAAAAAAACTGTTTCCGAGACAGCGATCGAACGAATTCGACAAGCTATGGATTTCCGGTATCCGCATATGGCATCCACAGCGGCACCGTCCAAACAAACCGCAACGGACAGAAAAGGCCGTATGAAGGATTCCGAAGCCGCAGAAAATGCTCCGGAGAACCGGATAATACGCAGAAAATGGAGACATCCGGCGTTTTTATCTCAAGATCTGTTAGGCACAGAGTACGGTACCGCCATGCATACGGTTTTGCAGTACATTTCTTATGATAAGTGCGGAACAGCAGAAGATATCTCTAAGGAAATCTGCAGGCTTACAGAAACCGGGTGCTTAACACAGCAGCAGGCAGACGCCTTGGGTCCGGACACGGTTTTACAGTTCTTCCAATCAGAGATAGGAACCAAACTGTGCAGCGGCGTCAAACATCTGCGCGAATTTAAGTTTTCCATTTTGGATGACGGAATGCATTACAACCCGGAACTTTGCGGCGAACAGGTTCTTCTGCAGGGCGTTGTGGACTGTGCGCTGCTGGAAGAAGACGGGATTACCGTCATCGATTTTAAGACAGACTACGTAACAGAGGAGACCATTCAGGAACTGGCAGCACGCTATCGCCCACAGGTTCTGACATATGCAGATGCCCTTGAAAGCATCTATGAGATGCCTGTGAAGGAAAGCTATCTCTACTTCTTCCGCATTAATAAATTTGTAAGAGTATAAAAAAGGGTCACCCGTTTGGGTGACCCTTTTTTATCAGTTGCTGTTTCTGTTCTGGTTCTGGTTATTGTTCTGGTTATTGTTCTGGTTGTTATTCTGGTTCTGATTACGGTTCTGATTGCTGTTGTTGGTGCGGTTGTTGTTCTGGTTATTCATTTCTGATACCTTCTTCTATTCATTTTTGCGGTGTTCCGCTGCATTAGTATGCCCCGCTTTTCAGGACTTATCCTTCGCTTTAAAGAACAATCCGGCAAGCATGCCGGCAAATACAGCAATTGTAATGCCACCGGCAGATGCTTTCAGCCCACCGGTAAAAATCCCAAGGAAGCCATCCGCTGAAACTGCGTCCTTGACCCCCTTTGCAAGAGTATTGCCAAAGCCTGTCAGCGGTACAGTTGCTCCGGCTCCAGCAAATTCAGCAAGAGGCTTGTAAACGCCTACAGCACCCAGAATTACACCAATTACGACATAGCTAACCAAAATCCTGGCAGGTGTCAGTTTTGTTCGGTCAATGAATATCTGACCGATCAGACAAAGCAATCCTCCCACAAAAAATGCTTTCAGATAGTCCATTCAGCGACCTCCATGAATACAAACAGCGTGGCACACACCGGGAATCGACAGCCCCTGCTGAGTTGAGGTAGGGGAGAGAAGTGCTCCTGTTCCGCAGAAAAGAACCTTCTTCAGTTTTCCTGCATTCAGCTGTTCCAGAAGGTAACCGCACAGGGTAATGGCGCTGCATCCGCAACCGGAACCGCCGGAATGAACATCCTGGGTGGTATTGTCAAAAATCAAAGTGCCGCAATCGGTGATCTTTCCACCCAAAGATATTCCGTCCTTTCTGGCCAATTCCATCAGCAGCTCTTTTCCAGTCTGACCCAGATCGCCGGTGATGATGAGATCGAAATCCCTGGGATCACACTGAAAATCATCCAGATGTGCCCGAATAGTCTGATAGGCAGCCGGAGCC
>JAEIGA010012548.1_pt1 | contig 12860 bp, 11 predicted proteins | sample 9270691 | NCBI WGS metagenome assembly JAEIGA01 (sample SAMN17057246, study PRJNA624740) | gut metagenome | biome: biome; isolation source: fecal sample | host: Bos grunniens | place: China: Xizang | collected 2019 | reverse complement strand
CGCAGGTTTCTACCGCTCAACGCAAGCGCCGTCCCGAACGACATTGCCGCGCGTTCTTTTTTCGTTTTCTTTTTGCCCTTTTTCGTAAGGTTTTCCGCAATCGGCTCTTCTTTTTCTTCCGCTTTCTCGGCTACCGCGTTTTCTTCGTATTCCTTGTCTTCTTCGGACAGTTCGTAGGGGTTAGAATCGGAAACCACGAGTCCGTCGGAAAGGCGGACGATACGGGAAGAATACTGCTCGGCAAGCTCGGGATTGTGCGTCACCATAATAACCAACCGTTCGCCTGCAATTTCGCGAATAAGCTCCATAATCTGCACGCTCGTCACCGAGTCAAGCGCGCCCGTCGGTTCGTCCGCAAGCAAAATTTCGGGATTATTCACCAGCGCACGCGCAATCGCTACCCGTTGCATTTGTCCGCCTGAAAGCTGGTTGGGACGTTTATAAAGCTCTGCGCCTAAGCCGACCTTTTCCAACGCTTCTTTGGCGCGTTGACGGCGTTCTTCTTTGGAAACGCCCGCAATCGTGAGCGCGATTTCCACGTTGCCCAACACCGTTTGGTGGGGAATTAAGTTGTAAGACTGAAAGACGAACCCGATACGGTGGTTTCTGTATACGTCCCACTCTCTGTCGCCGTAGTTTTTCGTGGATTTACCCGAAATAACCAAATCGCCCGACGTATAATGGTCCAACCCGCCGATAATATTGAGCATCGTGGTTTTTCCACAGCCGGACGCGCCTAAAATGGAAACGAATTCGTTTGCGCGGAACGCAAGCGAAACGCCCCTGAGCGCGTGAACGGTCGAACCGCCCGTCACGTAGTCTTTTTTTACGTCAATAAGTTTTAACATATATTTGTTCTCCAAAGGATAAATTGATACTGTGATAACCGCTCGGCTGTTTTCACCAAGCGTATTTAACGGTTATTTTTTCAGGGATTCTACCGTTTTTGCAAACTCGTCGGAAAGCGTTAAAAGCTGTTGCATTTTTTCTTCTCCAAACGCTTTGACGACCGCCCCTGCAAACTCCGCCGCCACCGAAACAGCCGATTCGTATTCCACGAGCGCGCTGTCGGAAAGTTCCACGTAAGCGATTTTATTTACGGGCGTTTTGAGCGTACGTTTTAACACCCCTTCCTTTTCTAATCTTTGTACGATTTGTGAGATAGCCGAACGGGTGACGTTCAATCTATCGGCAAGCTGGGTGGAAATATAGCGTTTGCCTTGTTCTTTGGCAAGTAAAATTTCCGCAATCAAGCGCAGCTCGGAATTATTAAAACGGGTTTTTTTATTCACGACCACCACGTTCTCCATTTGTTTGAACATAGCGAGAATTTTTCCTAAATATTCTTTGTTTTTGCTTTCGTTTTTCTTGTTAGTACTCATCTGTATACTCCTATTATTTTATGGGGATTTTATTATAGCGTATTCCTATCCATTTTGTCAAGCAATTAAACCTTTTTCGTTAAGCATTTCACCTTTTTTTCATATTGTGAAAAAATTTTTTGTTTTTTTCAAAAGGTTTGCTCTTCCGCTTGTCAAAATGCGTAAAAAATGCTACAATAATGGCAATAAACGAGCAAAAGGACGGGGTTATGAGAGATTTATTAGACTTTTTATCAACTTCCTACACGGCGTATCACGCCGTAGAAAACGCCAAGACATTATTGTTAAACGCCGGATTCGAAGCTTTATCCGAAACGGAAGACTGGGAACTTCAAGAAGGTGGGAAATATTTCGTAGAACGGGGCGGCAGTTCGCTAATTGCTTTTACCGTTGACGGGTTAGACAGATTTTCTTTTAAAATCACCGCTACGCACACCGACTCCCCTGCGTTAAAAATTAAAGAAAATCCCGAACGGAAAACGGACGGGTATTTGACCTTGAACGTGGAACGCTACGGTGGCGGAATTTTATATTCTTTCTTTGACAGACCTTTAAAAGTAGCAGGAAGGATAGTCGTCAACGACGGCGGAATTTTAAAAGCGGAAAACGTAGTTTCGGAAAAGTTTTTAACGATTCCCTCCGTTGCCATTCACCAAAACAGAACGGTAAACGAAAACTTTGCCGTCAACGCGCAAGTGGACCTTTGCCCCCTTGCAGGGCTTGCGGAAAACGGAAAAAACTGGCTGTCGTTCGTAAGCGAAGAAGAAGTGATTTCCCACGATTTATTCGTCGTGAACGGGGACATGCCCTATGCGTTTGGTCTTTCCGACGAATTTATCGCTTCCCCGCGTATTGATAATTTAGTTTGCACCTACGCGGCTTTGGAAAGCCTGTTATCGCACGATAAAAACGGCGGGATTTGCGTGGTGGCGTGCTTCGACAGCGAAGAAATCGGAAGCGAAACCTTTGAAGGCGCAGGCTCGGACTTTTTACAAACGACCTTAAAGCGCATTGCCTACGCTTTGAAATTCGACGAAAACGAATACGCCAAAGCCCTTGCAACTTCCTTTTTAATCTCGGCGGACAACGCGCACGGCGTACACCCCAACCACCCCGAAAAAACCGACCCGACCAACCGCCCTACGCTCGGCGGGGGTGTGGTCATTAAAACACACGCGGACAAAGCGTATACGACGGAAGCGTTGTCTTCGGCGATCTTAAAAACGGTATTCGACCGCGCGGAAGTAAAACGTCAAAGCTTTTTCAACCGTTCGGACGTTAGAAGTGGCGGAACGCTCGGAAGAGTTTCTCTCGGTCAGCTCGGCGTGCTCAGCGCAGATATCGGGCTTGCGCAACTTGCGATGCACTCCGCTTGCGAAAGCTTTGCAAAAAGCGATTTTAACGAGTTGGAAAAAGGGCTTACCGCATTCTACGGCTCGGATATTTCCATCAAAGGAAATCAAGCGGAAATTAAATAAGTACGGCAAGGATAAAACGGCTTTCCCGTTCGGGAGAGCCGTTTTTCTTTGGTAAACTATTCTTATTTGATAAACGCACGGAAGGCGAGATATTCTTCGTATAAATCCGCTTTGGAAATAACTTCGAAAGGAGAGTGCATGGCAATTACGGGTACGCCGATATCAATCGTGTTGATATTCATTTTCGCGATATATTTCGCCACCGTACCGCCGCCACCGACGTCTACTCCGCCAAGCTCGCCCGTTTGCCAAATAACGCCGTTTTCGTCGAAGATTTTGCGCAATTCTCCGATAAATTCCGCGTCGGCGTCGTTGGACGAAGATTTCCCGCGCGCGCCCGTGAATTTGGTCACCCCTGCGCCACAGGAAAGATAGGTGGAATTTAACGGTTCGGAAACGCTCTTATAGTTGGGGTCGTAGCCTGCGTTTACGTCCGCCGAAAGACATTTCGAGTTTGCGCGCACCGCCGCCGACGAAACACCGAACGAGCTTGCAATCGCGTCGATTAAATCGGTAAACAACGCGCATTGCATACCCGTCGTTCCTTCGCTTCCGATTTCTTCTTTATCGGCAAGCACGACCATAACGGTATGCTTATCGGACGGCTCGTCAAACAGCGCGGTATACGCGGGATAACTGCACACTCTGTCGTCGTGTCCGTACGCGCCCATAAGCCCCCTGTCCAGCCCGATATCACGAGCTTTGAAGGCAGGTACGAGCGAAAGCTCTGCGCTTAAAAAGTCCACTTCTTTAATGCCGTATTTTTCGTTTAAGATACGGAGCAAGTTTTCCTTGACAGTTTTATCCTTATCGTCTTTTGCCGCCGTATAGGGGATATTTCCAAACCAAATATTCAAATCTTCCCCGCCGATTCCTTCCCCGAGCGGTTTTGCGTTTTGTTTCGCCGCAAGGTGCGGAAGTAAATCGCTGATATAGAACACGGGATCTTTATCGTCTTCTCCGATTTTTACGTTGACAATCTCGCCGTTAGAAAGCACGACCGTACCGTGCAACGCAAGGGGGATTGCCGCCCATTGATATTTGCGAATCCCGCCGTAGTAATGGGTTTTTGCAAGGGCAATACCGTCGGCTTCGTAGAAAGGCACTTGTTTTAAATCAATACGGGGGCTGTCGATATGCGAAGCTAAAATACGAATCCCGTCGGTTGCGACGTTTTCCGTTCCCACGCGGATTAAATACAAATTTTTTCCGCGATTATTATAATACACTTTATCCCCCGCCTTGAGCTTTTGTCCAAACGCAAAGGGTTTATACCCCTTTTCTTTCGCGGCGTTAAGCACGTACGCGCAAGCTTCCCGTTCGGTTTTCCCTTCGTCGATAAACGCACGATAGCCTTCGGCGTAGTCAAAAATTTCTTTCATCAATTTCTCGTCTGCTTTTTCATAGACGTTCGTTCTTTTATAAGCAAGTTCGCTCATAGTTTTTCTCCTTTTGGTTTTATTATTTATTTTTGGAAATCTAAAAACTCTCTAACAAGGGTCAAGGGATATTGTCCCTTGTGGGGTGCAGGGGTGAAACCCCGCATATCTTGCCCCAGCGAAGCAACCGTAGGTTGCGTTCTTCTCGCCCTTTGGGCGATTGCGTGGCTATGCCACGAAAAGACGGAAAGCTTTGCTTTCCTTTTTGAAGTCCGTTTTTTCGTGGGCTCTGCCCACACTCGCCAGAAACTGAGTTTCTGGACTTCCTGTTAAGGGTTAGTGTAAAAATCCTTTGATGATTTGTTCTTCGGCTTCTTTTTCGGTAAGGCCTAAGGTCATTAGCTTGGTGAGCTGTTCGCCGGCTATCTTGCCGATTGCCGCTTCGTGGATAAGCTCTGCGTTTACGTCGTTTGCCGTTAAACAGGGCGCGGCAGATACGCATGCGTCGTCCATGATAATCGCGTCACATTCCGTATGACCGTGACAAGCGGCGTTGCCCGTCATCGTAGACACGAAATTTTGGCGGGAGTTTCCGCTCGCCACCGAACGCGACATAATATCCGCTCGACAGTTTTCGCCGTTCATTTCTACGATAAAATCCGTGTTCGCTACTTGCTCGCCGTGCGTGTATAATTTTTCCTTGACGATAAAATTCGCGCCCGCTTGCATCTTTACTTCCGTGATACGGTCGGTAGAGTCTATCCCTTTAATTTGCGTGGACTGCATTTCCATAGACGCGCCTTCGTCTAAATACACCACCGTTTTCGGGTTCATTACGTTCTTGCCGTTGCCGTCCCCGTCGCCGTAGTGTTTTTCCACGTATTTGACTTTCGCGTTTTTGCCTACGTAAAAAGTATGCACCCCGTCGTGGCGGGAAGTCATTTCCACGCCGCCGCAGTTGTGAATACCGCAACCTGCAACGATTACTACGTCGGCATCCGCTCCGATATGGAAATCGTTATACACCATTTCCTGCAAACCCGCTTTACTGATAATCACAGGGATATGCAAGCTCTCGTTTTTCGTGCCCGGCTTGATAAAAATATCAATCCCTGCCTTGCCGTCCGTTTTCGTCACGATATCGATATTCGCTGTACTGTTTCTGCCTTGCGTTTCTCCGTTTCCGCGAATGTTATACGCCCCTTCGGGCACGCCGTGCAAATCGGCTATTTTCAGCAGTAAATCTTTTTCAATCGCATCCATAACCGACTCCTTTACAGTTTTTCTTCCAGCACGCGACAAGTTTTCGCCGCGAGCAGTTTAGGCAAAATTTCGTCCTTTGCCCCTTGCGCTTCGATTTTGCCGTCTGCTATCACAACGATTTTATCGGCAATATTCAAAATACGCTCTTGGTGGGAAATAATCAAAATATTTCCTTTGGTTTTTTCGTGCATTTTTTCGAATACGGAAATCAAATTCCCAAAGCTCCAAAGGTCAATCCCCGCTTCGGGTTCGTCGAAGACGGAAAGCTTGGTCGCTCTTGCGAGAATGGTGGCAATTTCAATGCGTTTCAATTCCCCGCCCGATAACGACGCGTTGACTTCGCGGTCGATATAATCCCGCGCGCACATTCCCACTTCGGAAAGATACGCGCAAGCATCGGAAACTTTAAGCGTTTTTCCCGCCGCGATATTGATTAAATCGCGCACCGTCAAGCCCTTAAAGCGTACGGGCTGTTGAAAAGCGTAGGATATCCCCCGTTTTGCCCGTTCGGTGACGGAAAGAGCGGTGATCTCTTCGCCGTCGAAATAAATCTTGCCCGACGTAGGGTGAATAATTCCCGCAATCACTTTCGCAAGCGTGGATTTTCCCCCGCCGTTCGGGCCTGTAAACGCCACGAACCGTTCGTCGATTTCAAGATTGATATTTTTCAAAATTTGTTTTTCGCCAAGCTCGTCCTTTACGGAATAGCTTACGTTTTCGAGTTTTAACATTGTTTTCTCCGCTTAAAAATCCTTTCTATCAATATATACCGAAAAAGCGCGGATTTTAAACGCTTTTTTAAAATATTTCCATTAAATACGCTCTGTCTTTGAGCCATTTCCTTTTTCGTTTGTAATCGGGCACGTACGCCCCTACCACTGCCCAAAATTTCGGGGAATGGTTTTTCTCAAACGTATGCGCCAGCTCGTGCGCAACCACGTAGGCAATCACGTCAACGGGCGCGTAGAGCAAGCGAAAAGAAAAGCGCAAGGCGTTATCGAACGAACAGCTTCCCCAACGGCTTTTCGCGCTCGACACCGCAAGGCTTTTATATGACGTTTGCATCTCAAACGAAAGCCGTTGCGCTATCTCGTAAAATACTTCTTCCGCGCGGGCTTTCAGCCACTTTTTTAAGCTTTCCGCGCTTTTGATTTTTGGTACGAACAACCGTTTTTGCGCGTCGTCCGCCAGCACTTTTTTCCCGCCGTATAACGAAATTTTATATTCTTCACCCAACAACAAAAAGGAATAGCCGTCGAGATTTTCCGTCGGTAAACGCGACTCTGCCCCCGCCTTTTTGGCTTGATGTGTGCGTATCCAATTCTCTTTTTCTTTTAAAAAAGCAAAGATCCGTTCTTCGCTGAGCCGCGCGGGCGCGCGGACGATCAGTTTACCGAACGGATCGATAGAAACGGAAAGCGTTTTTCGCGCGGAACGAATAATCTTATCCGGCGTAATCATGCTTATTTTTCGTAGCCGAACGGGTTAGAGCTTTGCCACTTCCATTGCGAAGCGCACATTTCTTCAATGCCGTATTTGGCTTTCCATTTGAGTTCCTTTTCCGCTTTATCAGGACAAGCGTAGCAAGCCGCGATATCCCCCGAACGGCGTTCGCAAATCTTATACGGCAACGTTTTCCCGCAAGCCTTTTCAAACGCGTGAATCATATCGAGTACGCTATATCCGTGTCCCGTGCCGAGATTGTAGATATGTACGCCCGATTGATTACATTCTTCAATCGCCGCAATATGCCCAAGCGCAAGGTCAACCACGTGAATATAATCGCGTACGCCCGTGCCGTCGGGAGTGTCGTAGTCGTTGCCAAAAACGTTAATGCAAGCAAGTTTTCCGCTCGCTACTTGCGCTACGTAGGGCATTAAATTGTTGGGAATTCCTTTCGGGTCTTCTCCGATACGCCCGCTTTCGTGCGCGCCGACGGGGTTGAAATAGCGGAGCAAAATAATGTTCCATTCCTTATCCGCCGTATACACGTCCTGCATAATGTTTTCCATCATGAGCTTGGTGCTACCGTAGGGGTTGGTCGTCGAAAGACGGCAATTTTCGTCCAACGGCAAGCGTTCGGGCGAGCCGTAAACGGTTGCGGACGACGAGAAAATAATCTTCTTTACGCCGTATTTTTCCATGACCTGCAAAAGTCCTACCGTACCGCTGATGTTGTTATCGTAGTATTTCAAAGGAAGCTTACAGCTTTCCCCCACCGCTTTAAACGCGGCGAAATGAATGACCGCGTCGAATTTATGCGCCTTGAAAATTTCTTCCATAGCCGCTACGTCGCGAATGTCGTTTTCGTAAAACTTAACCGTTTTACCCGTAATTTCTTGCACGCGCGCAATGCTTTCGTAGCTGGAATTAGAGAAATTATCCACGACTACGACTTCGTAGTTCTTGTTCAAAAGTTCCAAAACGGTGTGCGAACCGATATAGCCGCTTCCGCCCGTCACTAAAATAGTTGCCATATATCCACCTCGACAAAAATTTATTATTCTTCTTTTTCGTTTTGATTTTCCGTTTCTTCCACTCTTCTCGAACGGATTTTAAGGACCTTTTGTTGCGTGGCTTTCACCACTTTGATTTCGAGAAATTTAAAGAAAATCTTTTCCCCGATCGGCGGAATTCCACCGTATTTTTCGGTCACCCAACCGCCGACGGTGTTCGCGTCGAAATTCTCGTCTTCCTGTTCTAAATCGTAAAGTTTTAAGAAAGGCTCTAATTCGCATTTGCCGTCAACCCAATACTCGTCTTCGGCAATTTTCCCGAACAGCACTTCTTCTTCGTCGTGTTCGTCCCAAATTTCCCCAACGAGCTCTTCCAAAATATCTTCGAGCGTGACGATTCCCACAAGTCCGCCGTATTCGTCGGATACCGCAGCCATATGCACTTTTTTCTTTTGCAATTGACGGAACAAATCGGAAATACGGGTATACTCGGTGGTAAACACGATTTCTTCCACTTCTTTTTCTATATTCTCCGCCCCTTCGATATAGGCGTTGAAGAAATCCCGTTGATGAATAAACCCGATTACGTTATCGATCGTTTCTTTATACACGGGAAGTCTGGAATATCCACATTCACGGAATTTTTCCCAAATCTCTTGCATAGACGATTGCACGTCGATTGCAACCACGTTTACGCGGGGCACTAAAATATCTTCTACTTTCAAATCGTCGAATTCGAGCGCAGAGCGCAACAGCTCGGATTCGTCTTCTTTTAACGTACCCATTTCTTCGGCTTCGTCCACGAGCGACATCAGCTCTTCGTCCGTCACCGTTTCGTCCTTTTTCAGCTTGAAAATTTTCGTCAACAACTTTTTATATGCGTCGAAAATAAAGCTAAACGGAATAAGTATCCAATAAAAAAACTGCATCAAAGGATAAAACAGATAACAACATTTTTCAGGATATACGCTGGCAAAATACTTGGGCGTAATTTCACCGAATACCAACACCGCAACCGTTAAAACAATCGTCGAAATCGTCGTAGAGTCAACACCCGTACCGCTTAAAATCTTAGCGAACAAAATCGTACCGAGCGCAGACGCCGTTAAGTTCACGATATTGTTGCCGATTAAAATCGCCGTGACGAGCTTATCGTACTTTTCTACCGCAAAGGCGTGAACGGCTTTGGCGTTCTTTTTGCCTGACGCGATATGGCTTTTCAGCTTAATGCTGTTGGCGCAAGAAAACGCCGTTTCCGTTCCCGAAAAAAATCCGGAAAGCAAGATGAGTACGATAATTACGAGTGATAGAGATAGGGGGTCCATATTTCCTCCAAAAAGATAAAATTTTTCAATTATAGCCTATAAACTATAATCGTCTATGCTATATTATACTATATTTTCACCCCTTTGTCAACGCGTAAATAGGATTATTTGCGTATTCCTTGAAAATATTTATACTTTCCCGAACGAATTTATAATCAGGTTTTCTTTTATACGGCAAGCGAAAAAAGGACGGAAGAGAGCAAAAGACATCCCCCGCCAAGCGGTAAAAGTTTCCAAGAAAAACTTTTTCTCGTTTTTGATTTTTTTGCTGAAAGATATTCCCCGTATTTTCTTTTTTCCTTCAAAAAGCATACGCGAACAGCGTAGGAAATACCGTGAAACGCGCCTCGCGCAGACAAAAACTCCCACGCTAACGAAAAAAAACACCCTATGCCTATCAGAAAGAAAATATCGGACAGAATAAACGCGTTCATCTTTTTTCTCCTTCCCTTTCGTCGCACAACAAAAAATGCCCCGTTTTTACTTCCCGAAGGGTTTGTCCTGCAAAATCCCCGTCGAACTCAAACGCGCTACATTCCCGTTCTTTTTCCGTTCTTGGGTCGGGCAAAGGAATTGCCGAAAGCAACGACTTTGTATACGGGTGCAAAGGGTTTTCAAACAACTCTTCCGACGGGGCAAGCTCTACGATTTTTCCCAAATACATCACGGCGACTCTATCCGAAAAATATTTCACGACGGACAAATCGTGCGCGATAAACAAAACGGTCAGCCCGAGCTTTTCTTTTAAATCGGCTAATAAATTCACGACTTGCGCCTGTACGGACACGTCGAGCGCAGAAACGGGCTCGTCTGCAATTAGCACTTCAGGATTCGTAATCAACGCGCGGGCAATCCCGATACGTTGGCGCTGTCCACCCGAAAATTCGTGGGGATATCTGCCCGCGTGTTCTTTCAAAAGCCCCACCGTTTGGAGCGCGCCGTATACCTTTTCTTCTATGATTTTCTTATCCCGTTCCCCGTTTACAATTAACCCTTCCGCAACGATTTCTTTTACCGTCATTCTGGGATTTAACGAAGCGACGGGGTCTTGAAATATCATTTGTATTTTCAACCGTTCTTTTGCGTTGCGCTTGATTTGCGCGCGTTGACGGGCGCACGCATTTCCTGCCCCTATCAAATTCTCTTTAAAATAAATCTCCCCGCCCGTAGGGGTATATAGCCCTATCACCGCTCGACCCGTCGTGGTTTTTCCCGACCCCGACTCCCCGACGATTCCGAACGCTTCCCCTTTTTTTACGGTAAAGGACACCCCGTCCACCGCCTTAAAGGGCTTTTTGGGGTTGCCGAAATACTGTTTTAAATTTTCGACCCGTAAAATTATTTCTTCCTTTCGTTCGTCCATTCCCGTTCTCTCCTTTTTTGCCGTAGTGCTAATTTTTCAGGCAAAGGTATTTTCGGCGCAAGCGGGTGCAACAGCCAAGTTGCCGCGTAGTGCGTTTCGCTTACTTTAAAAAAAGGCGGCTGTTCTTCAAAGTCGATTTCAAGCGCGTAGGCGTTTCTCGGCGCAAACGCGTCGCCTATGGGCGGACTGAGTAAATCGGGGGGAGAAAGGGGTATCGTTTCCAACCGCCCCGTCGTCGTTAAATCGGGCGTAGACGATAAAAGCGCCCAAGTATACGGGTGCTTAGGGTCGTAGAAAATTTCTTCGCTTTCCCCGTATTCCACGATTTTCCCCGCGTACATCACGGCAATCCTGTCGGCTACGTTCGCCACTACGCCTAAGTCGTGCGTGATAAAAATAACGGATAAATTCCGTTCCTTCTTCAAGCGGTTAATAAGCTTTAAAATTTGCGACTGTACGGACACGTCGAGCGCGGTGGTCGGCTCGTCGCAAATAAGAATTTCGGGGTTTGCGCTGAGCGCGATAGCGATAACGATTCTTTGGCGCATACCGCCTGAAAATTCAAAAGGATACTGTTCAAAACGCTTTTCTGCGTTCGTAATCCCTACTTCTTCCATTAAAGAAATTGCCTTGCGCTTAGCTTGCGCGCGGGTTAATCGGGGGAGCGTTTTATCCTTTTTGCGCATGGCGCGGTTTTTTAAAAGCATTGCTTCGGTGATTTGTTTGCCTATCTTCATAATGGGGTTGAGCGAAGACATGGGGTCTTGAAAAATCATTGCGAGCCGATCCCCTCGCAGGCGGGAAAGCTCTTTTTTTCCTTCCTTTAAAAGGTCTTTTTCCCCGAATAAAATCTCCCCTTCTTCCACTTCCGCATTGCCTGATAAAATCCCCATTATCGCTTTTGCAGACACCGATTTCCCCGAGCCCGATTCGCCTACGATTGCAAGCGTTTCCCCTTCGTAAAGTTCAAAGGAAACGCCCCGTACCGCTTGCGCTTTCCCGAGCGGTGTTCTAAACGACACCCGCAAATTATTCACTTCGAGTTTTTTTTGTCCGTTCATTTTATTCTTCCACCCCCCGTAGTGCGGGATTAAACGCGTCGCGAAGTCCGTTTCCTATCAAATTAAAGCCAATCAATAGTAGCGCGATAAACAGCGCAGGAAAAAAGATAACGTGCGGCGCGCTGGCAAGCAAGGATTGCCCTTGCGCGAGCATACCGCCGATAGACGTAAATTTCGACGTTTCAAAATTCACAATCCCCAAATAGGAAAGCATAGACTCTGAAAAAATTACGCTCGGCACGCTCAACGCCGCGCCCGTAATCACCGCGCCTATGGCGTTGGGGAAGATATGCTTCCACATCACACGCCCGTCTTTTGCGCCAAGCGAACGCGCAGCCAACACGTACTCCCGATTTTTATAGCGATAAAATTGCATTCTCACACGGGTTGCCGTTGAAATCCAGCCCGTCAGTACGAACGCGAATAATAAGGTCAACACAGGCCCTGCGCTACTGCCGATATGCAGTTGAAACAAAGTTGCCGCCACGATAAACGGCACGGCGGAAATAATTTCGGAAATTCGTTGCATCACGATATCCGTCTTTCCCCCGTAATACCCCGAAGCCGCGCCGTAGAGCGCGCCGATTAAAAGGTTTAAAAAAGATACGCCGAACGCAAGCAAAAAGGAAAGCCTTGCCCCTACCGCAAGGCAGGTGAAAATATCCTGACCGTATTGATTCGTGCCGAATAAAAAGGAAGGATATTGCCCGTGCAGGAATTTGAAATATTCGTAGTAGCATACTCGCACGCGATACCCCGATTGATTTTCAAAGGCGTATACGTAATAGCCCGGCACGTCGAAAAATTCTATTCCGTCTTGCGCTTTTTGCCAGTTATACTGCTCGTCGCGGTAGGCGTAGCCCGTTTCGTCGTCGTACCAATAATACAGGTTTCCGTTGCTATCTTTTTGAATTTTATACTCCGCTTGCCCGCTCTTTTCTTTATGAACGGGGGGCGCGTACATAGGCTTACCTTCAGCAAAAGGGGTGTTAGAAAAATCTAATTTCAAGCTATCGTAGCCGAACGCGTTTTCCGAAAAATGCAATTTATAGTCGGGTAAAAAATTCCCTTGCCCGTCGCGCACCCCTTCCGCTTTGTTTGCCCCCGCGTAGCGCGCTTTATCCTTATGCAACCGTTCGGCAATCGCTTGATG
>JAEIGA010012547.1_pt1 | contig 12860 bp, 7 predicted proteins | sample 9270691 | NCBI WGS metagenome assembly JAEIGA01 (sample SAMN17057246, study PRJNA624740) | gut metagenome | biome: biome; isolation source: fecal sample | host: Bos grunniens | place: China: Xizang | collected 2019 | reverse complement strand
GCCTCCAGACCTACCACCATGCAATATGTCGCATAAGCATCAGCAGTCATTGCATCCGGCGCTATGATCGTAGCACTGAGAAGAGTATGGCTTACCGGATAACCGGTGCGGGGATCGATCGTATGGGCATACTTACGGCCGTCCTTTATATAGAATTTTCTGTAATTGCCGGATGTGACCACGCCATGAGGGCCTTCCGGAATACTGAATACAGCCTGAATCTGAGTTCCCGGCTGGTCATTACCGTCGACAGGCTTGTCTATACCGATGGTCCACTGCTTTCCGGAAGGATTCTTTCCGTCACAGTAGATTTCCCCGATATCCACCATCATATCCTTTACACCGATGGAATAGAGATATGCGGCAATGACATCACAGCTATATCCCTGGGCGATGGCATTGTAGTTCAGCTGAGGAAGAGGAGGCACAGCCGTGAAACGTCCCTTCTCGCAGAGCAGCATGGAAAGACCGTCAAGGGTTCCGTCCGGGCGCACAACTGCCGACATATCAGGAAACATCCTGTTCATTCCGCATCCCTTCATCACATGGCTCACCTTTTCATCAGAAGGCATGGAGCCGTTCTTGAATCCGAATCCCCACAGATCGAAAAGCGGACCCGAGGCGATGTCAACTATTCCTCCTGTCTCCCTGTATATTTCATATGCATGTCCATATATATCCAGAAAAAGGTTGTCAGGAACTATCGTATCGCCCTCATTGAACCTGCTCACCAGTGAATTGCGGTTATATCCGGAAAGAGAATTATCTATATCAGCAAGAATTGCGTCCACGGAATCACGGATTTCTTCCACACGCACATCCACGTCCTTTATATTGAACTTGACCGTGTATGTTCCGCCTTGAGCAAAGCCGGTGAGGGTGACATACCTGTCCTTTCCGGCACATGAAAGCAGCAGAACTGCAGCGAACAGGCATAGAATGTATTTTGCGATATCTGTCATGATTCTGTCAATGGGGCAAAGTATTTGCACAAAGGTAGCGGTTTTTCAAATTAAAATGACGATATTTGCGAGGTTTTACGTTAAAATTCCACTATTGAAAATGAATCTCAGAAAACTGTTTGCAATTATAGCCGTACCGGTACTTGCCGCATGCTTCACATCATGCAAGGATAAGGATGAGACAACGGAATACCTGCTGTTGGACGGCACTCTTGATTTCGAAATAGCATCCTACATCGAGCAGAAAGCAACATTGAAACTTACACCTTCGGGAGTCTCACATCCTGAAGGCGAAGACCTTGGTTATGCATGGAAAGTAAGCACTCCTATGTCAAAGCCGGATACAGTTTCAACTGCGGACGGCTCATTCACCTACACCTTCCCTGACACGCTCAAGACATACACCGTATATTGCTATGCATTCGCCAAAGGATACACATCATCAAGCAAAAGCAAGACATGCACAGTCGTGAAGGGAGGACCAGACGGCTCCATCACCAATATCGACTACAGCAATACCAAGACTGTACAGATCGACGGCAACACGTATCACTACGTCAGTGCTGCAGGGCTTGACTGGATGTGCCGGAACATAGCGGACGGCAGTGCAGGAGTTCCATACATGCAATGCGAAGCGATGAGCGACGTCTTCGGACGTTACTATTCATATGATGAGGCGCAGAACATCTGCCCGACCGGATGGAGATTGCCGACTAATGATGAATGGACAGCGCTCGCTGAAGCGGCAGGAGAATCACCGGCAGCAGGACTTATGGGCAATGCGCGTTTCAATGATGAACTCATGTGGGAGTTCTGGCCAGCAGTCGGAGAGATAACAAACAGCACCGGACTCGGAGCCATTCCTTCGGGATATGTAATGCTTGGCAACAAGGAAAACGGAACATACCCTACAGCATTGTTCAAGGGATCGAAAGAATACGCAATGTTCTGGACATCGACTTCCGCTGATGATGAGGGGATGGCATATTACAGATATCTCATCTGCAATCAGTCGGAACTTATGACAGGCAAAGGAGACAAGAAGTCATTCGGTGCATCAGTCAGATGCGTAAGATAATTACAGAATAAATCATCTGAGATCTGTCACTACCCATTCCGGACCGAACTCAATCTGCGGTCTGAATGAAGTGACAGATTTTTTTTGTGTTTCCGCGAAGGAATTGACCTTTACCTCGACAATATTTCCGTCGGCAAGTTCAAGACGTCCTGCACCAGAGGTCTTCATCTTCTGCAACTCAGCAAGCAGGACCTGCATATCCACCAGTTCATCCATATCCCCGTCCGCCGGTTCTATATACGCTTCCTTTGCATTCATATCCAAGGTCCAGACAGACTCCCCGTCACAGCACACGTAGACATCATTGGATGATACAGCATACATCATATCCTGGATCATCAGATCGGCTGTTCCGACAACTCGATTCTGAGACATCGTGATGGTATATCCTATATTGAACTCCATGCAAGTATCCTTCTCCTGAGCAAAGGCGGATGACACCTGCAGGAGAAAGCCCAGAACACATATGGACAGGATACGCATTACTGATTAAGGAAAGGAGTTATGATTTCCGAAAGTTCATCAAGAGTCGACACCAGCACCTGACGAGGCTTGGATCCTTCCTGAGGTCCGACAATACCTGCTGCTTCAAGCTGATCCATGACTCTGCCGGCGCGGGCATAGCCCATACCTAACTTCCTCTGAAGATCCGAAGTAGATCCCTTCTGAGAGAGCACGACTGTCCTGGCCGCTTCTTCAAACATGGAATCGATATTCTGCATATCTATATTGCCGCCACCTGGCTCTCCATCCTGAGATTCCGGTACAGGGAGGTAATATGGAGTGTTATAGCACTGCCTGTAGCCTGACTGATCTCCGATGAATCTGGTGATCTTATTGATTTCAGCCATGCTGACCATAGCACACTGTATACGCTCCATCTTGACACCTGCATAGTACAGCATATCTCCCTTTCCGATAAGGTTCTCTGCACCGGTTCCGTCAAGGATGGTCCTTGAATCCACTCCTGAAAGCACACGGAATGCGATACGTGTAGGGAAGTTGGCCTTGATAAGACCTGTGATGACATTTACAGAAGGACGCTGGGTAGCTATGATGACATGAATACCGGCAGCCCTACCCTTCTGCGCAAGTCGGATGATTGATGACTCGATATTCTTTGCCGACTTCTTGTCTTCAGGGCTCGCTCCACCAGCCATGATAAGGTCTGCATACTCATCAATGACCACGACCAGATATGGAAGGAACTTATGGCCATCGGTAGGAAGGAGTCTGCGGTCCTTATACTTGTCATTATATAACTTGAAGTCATTTACACCGGCCATGGCAAGCAGGTCATAGCGCTCATCCATCTCGATGCAGAGGGAATTCAGTACCTGCTCAGCCTGTTTAGCCTTCTTGACAATGGCATTCTTCTTCTCTTCCTCTTCATTCGCAGCCAAAGGAAGGACTGCAAGGTAATGCTTGAGAAGAGAATTATATGCAGTAAACTCTACCGCCTTAGGGTCGATGAACACGAATTTAAGCTCAGACGGGTGCTTTGCATAAAGCAATGAGGATATGATGACATTGAGTCCAACAGACTTACCCTGCTTGGTTGCACCGGCAACGAGAAGATGCGGAGCATCAGCAAGGTCAAAGGTCTTCACCTTCTGAGCCAATGTAGAGAATCCGATTGCAACCGGCAATTCAGCAGTACTGTTACGGAATGAATCATCATTAAGCATTGACTTCAAAGGTACGATTGACGGCGTGCTGTTCGGAACTTCAATACCTACGCAACCTGGAAGAGTAACAACTCTCACACCTCCCACTTCAAGAGCCATCGCTATCTCTCTATGTACGCTTTCGATGGAAGCCACCTTCATACCAGGAGCAAGAACAATCTTATACAGAGTGACTGTCGGTCCGACAACGGCTGTAACCTTCTCCACTTCAATCCTGTAATTGCTCAAAGTAGTACGGATACGGTTGTTGTTGATATCCAGTTCGGCCTGGCTTACGACATGCTGAGCTTCAGTATAATCTTTCAGAAGATCAAGAGACGGAAATTCAAACTTCTGCAATTCCTCCCTGTTATCGATTCTCGGAAGATCTTCAGTTACAGGCACAACTATCTCCTCTCTTATCACTTCAATGGAAGTGTCCTGAGGCTCATCCTGTTCATCTTCATTTTCCGGCTCTGATTCAGGCTCCGGTTCCGGTTCATCTACCGGCTCCGGCTCCACCACAGGCTCCGGTTCCGCCACAGGGTCTACGTCAATATCCTCTCCTTCAGGCTCGGGTTGAACCTCATCTTCAGGGAAAGCGTCATCTTCAGGGAGAGGTTCCGGCTTCCTTGTTCCTGTAAGGGCAAACCAACGGGCGAATCTTCCACTCGCAAAAAGAAGCCATACGACCGCCAATGCTGCAACCATCAGCACTGTTATGATAGGGCCGCACAAGTTCCTGAACCAATCTACGACAGCATATCCGGCATCACCACCAAGACCGCCTCCGAATGCATTTCGGAAACCGCACAGCGAGAATGCCAGAGCAAGAACAAAAACGCCGCTGACCGACAAGAATGTAAACCTCATCAGACCGATACTGCGTTGCCAGTAGAAAAGTCTGTAGGACAATGCCGCCAACAGAAAGACAAAGCCGAAACTTGCGATACCGAACAGGTCGGATATGAGGAAACGGCTCCATGAGTAGCCCATCTTGCCTCCCAGATTGAATACGTCCACATTCCTGTCAAGCATGTTCTTCTCAGACATAAGGCTCTGGTCCGAGGTCCATGTAAACAGATAAGACACCATGGATATGAGCGTAAACGCTGTTATCAGCAGCACTGCTCCACCTACGCACTTGATCAGGATGGACTTCAGTTCCGGGTCCATATCAGCAAAGAAAGAGAAGAACTTCTTCTCCTTCTGACGTGTCTTTCCAATAGTTTTCTTAGCTGCCATATTACTTGCGCTGTTTCCTTATTTTCTGATTGTTCTTCTGCCACTGGTTGCGGCCGTTGCGATGCTGACCATTTCCCTGACGCACATGCTGATTTGACGGCTCTGCCTTTGTCAGCTGAAGTCCCTCCGGTATCTGGATCCTATTATCCGAGAGTCTGACAATATCCTGAAGGATAGTTTCGTCAGACACTGTATCCTTATTCCATATAAGGTATTGCTGACGCATATATACACCAAGAGTTCGGATCATTGCAGTTTTGGATTCACCATCCTCAGTCTCAGCGATCAATTCAATCATATTCTCGATGTTACGTCCGTAATGAGTTGCCTTGACCGGTTTCTTGTTGATAGGCACCATCAGGGGCTTGTCATTGAGACTTTCCGGGGCAGGAGCAGGATATGGAGAATCGACATCCAGGCTGAAGCCTGAAATAATGTGAAGGTGGTCCCAGAGTTTCTGCTCGTAATTTTCCTGAAGATGTACAGCCGGATTGATGATCTCCATCACCTTGATCACGGCTCTGGCCTGTTCATTACGCTTTTCCCTATCTTCAATTGTCTTGAGATAATCCACCATCTTCTGCACATTGCGGCCATACTCAGGGATATAGAGTCTGACCCTTTCAGTGTTATACAGAAGCTTACATGTATCTATTTCCTTGTTATCCATAAAAGTCCTATTTCACAATCTGCAAATATAATAAATTATGTTCAGATAACCACACTCTCACCAGTCTGTACATACCATAATACAGCCGTCACTTCTTCATATCCCATCCGATGCCACATATCTGCATATCCTGATATCTGGCGTTCATATGAGCGATGATGTTCCCCGAACTTATAGTCGATCACAGTAACCCTCCGTCCTTCTACGACCACCCTGTCAGGACGATAGATCCGACCTGTCGAATCCATCATTTCCGTCTCGTTCAGGATTCTGTCCGCGTCATCCGGAAACCATCCTCTGGCAGCACCTTCCTCAATCCTGACGGTCAGCAGCCTGTAAGCCTCATCGGCTTCTTCCTGCGTCAGATCACCTGAAGACACAGCATATCCGACTGCTTCAGCAAGATCTGACGGCACCCGCACATGAGCAAGTATGTCATGCAGCACAACGCCCCTGATCCTGTTTGATGCAGCAGCACCGGCCTGACCATCTGCCGAGAAGAAATCCAGAGAGTCGGCAGAAAGTCTTAATCTGGCTTTCGGATTCAGCGGGAAAGACGGATACTCCTCACCAGGCGCAACATGGAATCTGGCCATCTCAGAAGCCTTTTCCTTTCTGAGACCTGCAAAATCCACCATCTCACCGACATCGAAGCGGACCCAATCCTCATCAGCGGACCTTTTTACACCTTCAACAAGATCTGAATGAGCCAGGTACCAATACATTATCTGCGAGAAATCCATAAAGTCCTTCTGACTTCCTGCTCCGAGCGCCTTCAGACACTTCGCAGAAGGCTGCTTTGCAATTATATGCATACCCAATGCGGCACGCGTCATAGCCACATATATGGTATTTATATTATCCACCTGCTGCATGAGGCTTTCAGTATGGAAATTCTCTGCGAACAAAGTCTTTTCCGATGACTTGCTTAACAACACATCGTATATACCCTCTGCAATACCTTCCAGCGGGGTATCCTTCAGGTCAGGATAACACCAGCTGTTATTGCTCTTATACAGGCTGATCTTTTCAGCATAAGGGAATATGACATATGGGAAATCCAATCCCTTGGATTTATGAATCGTCATGATTCTCACGCTGTCACCGGACGAAGGAGAACTTATGGAAGGATCTTCCTGTTCCCAATACTTGAGAAATCCTCTGAGATTGTTTCCTTCCGAAGCCACATAGTCCTGCAGACTATCCATAAACGTCTGAACATGAAGCACTTCTCCAGCAAGAATATTATCCTTATCATTTTCCTTAAGGCTTCTTATAATGGCCTCTGCCATATCGGTCAGTGACGTACACCTGTCTGGAAAGGCCATATCCAAAGTCTCGGCCAGGAAGCCGTTCACCGTATCATTCGGATTATCCATATATGACATCAGCGATACAATACGACGCACGGTAACAGAACTCTTGACCTTGAGGGAATCATCAGTTATCACTGTCACTCCATTCCCCATCAGATAACGGGCGACCTCTGCTCCATTATCCCTGTTTCTGACCAGAACAGCTATTTCCGACAGTCTTGCACCGGCTTGCCGAGCCTCGGTCACCGCCTCCAGAACTTTCTGCAATTCATCTTTCTCATCACAGAAAGTGACACTGACAGAGCCGCCGGATGACGACTTCCTGCCTACCTTCTGCTCCACATCAGAATATATCTTTGTCAACGGTCCGTTTTCTCCTGCCCCGTTGATCAGGTCAAGGATCCGTGCCGCCTCCTTAAAATATCCGTTATTGAAATCAACTACTTCGCCAAGGCTGCGATAGTTGGTATCCAGGACTTCCTCCTGATATCGGGGAAACTCGCCGGGAACAGTCTGATCCAGAAGTTTCCAGTCCGACCCTCTCCATCTGTATATACTCTGCTTCACATCACCTACTATAAGATTTTCTCCGCCCTGGGAGTCACTGTTGTGAAGAAGCTTACTGAAATTATCCCACTGTATGTTAGCTGTATCCTGAAACTCATCAAGAAGGAAATGCTCATATCTGACACCTGTCTTCTCATATATGAAAGGTGCGTCAGAACCGTCTATTATACCTTTGAGTATGGTATTGGAATCGTCGAGACACAAGACGTTCTTCTCACGCATTATCTCCTTGAAGGCTCTGTTCAGTTCACCTGCCACGCCGAGTCCATACAACTGTCTGTCAAGAATACGGGCTGTATTGTACACCTTGAATTCTTTATCCCACAAAGCACAGAAGTCCTCCAGAGGAGCCTCCAGAGCAGGATAGACTTTAGGATGCAATGTCCTGGACTTTGCCTTGGCAAACCACAGTTCATGATCAGAAGCCTTTGTCATGAACGACTGTGTCGGCTGCTCCACGCCGTCTCCTTCCTCAAGGTCGGCATATTTATACAGAGCACTCATGAACTTGTAACTGCTGTCATCCGGATTGACTCCTGCACCGTGTATGACATCGAGCGCCGCCTTGGCCCTGGCATTTACCATCCCGACAAATGCAGATTGCAACTTACGACATTCCTGTCTGATCTTCAACAGATTAGCGTGAGAGCAGACCTGTTCCTCATCCACTTCATGCCGCTCCACCACTTCCTGCCTCTGAACAGACATCAGACGTTTTGCAGTTTCCAGAAGATTTGCATCAGTCTTATATTTACCTCCCTGCTCGATCTGCTCAAGCACGTTATCAGTAAGCCATCCAAGGAGAGCGACATCTGTTTCAGTAAGAGAGTCCAGGACACGGTCCACACTTTCAGCCACAAGGGAATTCTTGTCCAGTTCCACCTGATATGAAGCGAACTGGCCTATCTCACGCGAAAAGGCTTTCAATGTCTGTTGGAAGAAACGGTCTATGGTACTCACCGCAAATGCGCTGTAGTCATGCAGGATATCATGCAGGACAGCCCCTGCCTTCTCCTTGATCTCCTGGCCAGAAGGAAACATGGACGGGATGAAATAGTCATGATAATCCGATGATTCAGGAGTCGTAGAAAGCACATACAGTTCTTTCAGGATCCTGCTCTTCATTTCCTCGGTGGCCTTATTGGTAAACGTCACCGCAAGTATATGCCTGTATGCATATCTGTCCGGATTCTTCAAAAGAAGGGTTATATATGTTCTTGCCAGGCTGTAGGTCTTACCGGAACCTGCCGAAGCCTTCATTATTTTCAGCATAACTTATCTTCCACAAATGTTTCTAAAATCACAATACTCGCAGACCGACTTCTCTTCTGTCCTTCTGAATCCCACATTCACATCACCAAACTCATCCAGAAGTCCGGTCAGATGTTCCGTCATCGCATCATAGAACGTCTGATTGAGAGGAACGGATTTCGGAACTTCCTTGAAGAGACGCGAAGGTGAATACACGCAATTATATACGGCACGACCTGACGCTTCCTTACGGTTCTTCAGAAGCATGTCATAGATAAAGAACTGAAGTGCAATCTTTGGCCTGTCCTTTATGTCCGGAGCAAAAATACTGTCCGCGATAGCCTGGGCATTACCGTCGTGGATATCCACATCTTCATCAAGCACCTTTCCTGTCTTATAATCCACGACTCTCACGTCAGCATCTCCGAAAGCGTCCAACCTGTCAATGAAGCCCTTGAAACGATAGCCATGAAATTCTCCCGACACACGCAACTCCCGTCCGAGAATCCGGAAACTATCCTTGCCATCGCTTTTCAGCACCTGCAGGTCTCGTTCAAGTGTCTTTATCACATACTTTACAATCACATCAGTCACAACAAGGTTTCTTCCGTTGATTTCAACAGCGTTCATCTCCCGTACAATCAGAGAACGGACCTTTTTCCTGATATCATCCTTTCTGCCGAGCCATTCGCTGATATATTCGCGGGAGACGGATGTCAGCTTTTCCTTCAAGCCTGCCTCATTTTCTCCCTTATGGTCAAAGAAGAAGTCCTCTGACATCGCTTCCCTCGATGTATAAAGCGAACGCATGACCTCATGAAAGATATTTCCGAACATCCCGGCATCCAAGGTGTCAGCAACTTCGTCTTCGCTCTTCAGCCCACGAATCACCGAATAATAGAATCTGGCAGGACATGCCAGATAGTTCTGAAGAGCAGTTGCCGACAGTACGGTATTTCTGATCTGCTCGACATCTGCTTCCGTCTTCTTGATTTCCGGAAGTTCAACCGCCTTCATACTGTCAAAACCGACCACGCTTCTGTCCAGTTTCAGACCGAAATGATACTCCAGCTGCTTTATATAACGGCTTTCCTCACCGGATTTGAGTCCTTCCGTACGCGAATCCACCAACATCCACACATTCTCCGCCCTCGAAATCATCCTGTAAAAATAGTACGCCCAGATAGCATCCTGCAATTCATATGTAGGAAGACCGAACGCCTTACGGAGTTCAGGAGGAACGAATGACGAACTGACGCTCCGTCTAGGGAAGACGCCCTCATTTGCAGACATGATTATCAGATTATCAAAATCAAGGGCTCGGGTTTCCAACGGTCCCATGATCTGAAGCCCCTTCAACGGCTCACCCTTGAACGGTACAGATGAAGTTCCAAGCAACTGACCGAGCAGACGGACATATGTCAATGGCAATACCTCCATCTCCGGAAGCATATTAATTCCCTTGTAATACTCTCTGGCATATTCAAGTTCAAGCGAAAGTCTGCCATCCCCGGCAGCCTTCGAAGCGACAGCAGAAATAACCTCCTTGAAATACTCCGCCATCGCTGCCACCTGCTCACTGCTACGCTGTCTTGAATCCAGTACGACCGGACGGAAAATGACATCCAGCAATCTGCTGCCGTTAAGATCTTCCTGAGGTATATAGTATTTCGCAGCCTTCTTGACCTGATCCATGATTTCAAGGTCACTCTCCTCGGCTGCATTTCGGAAAAGTTCGTTTGAGAAGAGATCCCACACCTGCTTATGATAGAAATGCCAACGTTCCTTCCTGTACAGCATATGCAACTGTATAGAGGCTACAGTCTCCATCATATTATAGATCAGACTGCCCTTCATCGGTAGGCCCATCGTTACATTGATGTCGGTGACATAAGGAGGTATGGTATTCAGCACAGGTACAAGAAGGCCCTCGTCAGGCAGGACAATCGCACACTCCTTACCTTCCGGAAGGCTCGCCATTATCTCTGGAATCCTCTTGGCCTGCCCTACTGAAGAAGGTACGCTGAGGACATGAATCGCAGGAGTCTCCAATCCGCCGTCATCCCACTCCCTCACCTGCCTGAACTCACGCACATTCTCATCCATGAACAACGACGAACGATTCTGTCTGTCGCGTATCATCTCACCTGAATAATCCCAGCAGAATTCAGCACGTGAAGCATCCCTGAGTTTTCTGAGCAGCACTTTTTCACACTCGTTGAGCGTATTGAGACCTACGAACACAAAAACCGTATCATCAGGAAAGACTTCCTTGAACAGGTCCATAACCGGAGTATGGGACAACTTGTCCGCAAGAGCGCGATAGACCATTCCTTCATAGGCAACCTTCTCAGCAGCAAGACGTCCGTTGAAATCCTTATATAAAGGATAAAGGATGTTCCATATCTGAAGGAATCTTTCCTTGATATCCGGATTCTCAGACTGAAGGTCAACTGTAAGCTTACCGGACTGGTTGCTGAAATGGCTTATGAAACTCTCGATTGCCTTCCGTTGATTATCGGTCAGATATGAAAACGAGTCCTGAATCTTCTTCAGGTCAGCGATATTGGTGAAAAGTTGGGCAGGATTAACCAGATATTTATCTACATCATTGAAATCACCCAGGATCACATCTCCCCAGAAGACGAACTCATCCAGTGGTTCCGCCTTGGGATTAAGGCTGGAATAGCATTCATACAGATAAAGCAGCAGCCTGATACGGTCGGCAGAGACCATACCGGCAGACTTATGGAAGAAGTCGTTGATGGTAAACATATCCGGCATGACGAACGGACATGCCTCGACATCAGCTGCCACCGCTTCCGAAAGATACTTCTTGAAGAAGACCATTGAACGCCTGTTAGGAAAGACAAAACACCTCTTCCCGATTGTCCCTGAACTATAATAATGCTGTGCTACCTGTTTTAGAAATGGAGTCATATAATCCTGTTTTGGATGACAAAGATAATCATTCAAACTGCCAAACCATAGCACAAGCTCTAAAATTCAAAAAACCTCAGAATTTATTTGCAGATTAAAATATTTTCCCTAATTTTGCATAGACTTATTTTAGAATAATTCAAATATAGAATATTGATTACAATTAAATGACACGATTATGACAAAGAAATTCAAATGTTTGGTTTGCGGTTATATACATGAAGGTGAAACTGCTCCTGAGGAGTGCCCTATCTGCTTCGTAGGCGCAGAAGACTTCGAGGAAGTAGAAGAGTAACAAATTAAAAAGTCCGGCCTGGTGATAAATCAAAGCCGGACTTTTTCTATCTTTGCAGTTGCGAAATTCAGATATCGGTATGAAAATATTGGTCACAGGTACATCACAAGGCATAGGCAAAGCGATTGCAGAGACATTCTTGTCAAAAGGACATCTCGTAGTCGGGATTGACCGTCAGGCTGCCTGTATTGCCGATGAGTCCTACATTCATATACAATGCGACGTAAGGGATTGGGATAATCTCCCGGAAATTGAAGATATCCAGATTCTGATCAATAATGCAGGCACCCAGAATGAGGGTGACATCGACACAAATCTGAAGGCACTGATAAAGGTTACGGAAAAATACGGTTTCCACACAGGCATCCGCTCGATCCTTAACATAGGATCAGCGAGCGGACACACCGGGGCGGAGTTCCCTGAATACTGCGCAAGCAAGGGAGGTGTCATCGCCTATACGAAGAACGTCGCACTGCGTGTCGCACAGTTCGGAGCCACCTGCAACAGTCTCGACCCCGGCGGTGTGCTCACCCCTCTGAATGACTGCGTGGTCAACGACCCGCAGCTATGGAACGAGATCATGGAACAGACACCCTTGAAACGTTGGGCAACAGCGGAAGAAATTGCAGAATGGGCGTATTTCCTGACTGTCACAAACACATTCTGCACCGGACAGAGCATAGTCGTGGATGGAGGAGAATCGATCAATTCACATTTCGTCTGGCCTACAAACAATTAGACACATAAAACATAAATTCAATATGAACAAGGTCTCGGAAAACCCTTTAAAAAACCGAACAGAGCAACTATCTCCATTTGTAGTTGTATCGGTATTATTCATTCTCTGTTACGTCGTATCCAATCTTATG
>JAEIGA010012546.1_pt1 | contig 12861 bp, 14 predicted proteins | sample 9270691 | NCBI WGS metagenome assembly JAEIGA01 (sample SAMN17057246, study PRJNA624740) | gut metagenome | biome: biome; isolation source: fecal sample | host: Bos grunniens | place: China: Xizang | collected 2019 | reverse complement strand
TGGCATTCCAGATTCAAGACGACATTCTAGATGTATGGGGCAACCCAGAAACATTTGGCAAGGCTGTAGGAGGTGATATCAGCTGCAACAAGAAGACGTTTGTATATTTGGAGGCGATGAGGCGATTAGGCGATGAGGCGATAAGCATAGAGGCGAGAGAACTAAAGCATTGGTATAGCCAAGTATTGGAGGACAATGCGGAGAAGATTGCGGCTGTAAAAGAGATATTTGAGCGCTTAGGCGTGCGTCCACTATGCGAATTGGTAGTGGACGATTACACCAATAAAGCTTTGGAACTACTTAACACTCTGCCTCAAAACGCAGCCACCGAGCAATTGCGCCAACTAGCCAATAAGCTCACTACTCGAAAAGATTAACCCCATTGAAACTTTTAAAACTCTGAAACTTTTTTAACCCATACTAGATATGCCTTACCGTCGATTACCAAAAACTGATCAAGCACGATTGCATGCATTGCAGCGTGCTGTACAACAAGCAGGTAATGCTTCGTACAACAATCAAGTTATCAACTATCGCACATTGAGCGAGGCGCAACGATTCTTGATGCAGTTTGAGAATCAAATAGCTCAATATCACGCGAACTTCGATAGCAAAGTGTCGGCCAACAGACAGTACCGACACCGCGTTCGCAATGCGCGCATGTATATATCACATTTTATCCAAGTGCTGAACCTGGCCGTAATACGCGGTGAGATCAAACGCCAACAAAAAGAACTCTATAAACTCAACCCAAAGAGCAATGCCCTGCCAGACTTGACTACAGAAGAGGGATTGCTAGAATGGGGACAAAACATCATAGACGGCGAACAACAACGCACCGCTGCTGGCGGATTTGCGATTTACAACCCTGCCATCAACAAGGTGAAAGTGCACTACGAGATGTTTAAGGAGGAATATACCAGCCATCAACTGCACAAGAAAACACACAATCGTGTGTACGAAGATACCGAAACGCTGCGCAAGAAAGCAGACGAGATTATCCTCAGTATTTGGGATCAAGTAGAGGCTTATTACAAAGACGAATTACCATATGCCAAACTGCAAAAATGCCAAGCATATGGTATGATATACTACTATCGAACAGGCGAAGAAAAACTGACCGAAGAAACAGATAAACAAATCCTAGAACAACGCGCTTTGCAGCCTACGCTGCCTTTGTAAGACACAGGCGTAGCGCTATTTAGTGGATGCCCGGAGGGGCTACTGCTGAATGTTTAGAGGCGAGGCGAGGGGATGAGATAAAAAAAAGGATTGACATCAATCCTTTTTTGGTTTAAGTACTCCTCCGGTAGGCGTGATGACATAGTCCACAGGCTTGTCGCGACGAGAAATAGGAATCTCCTCCGCCAACTGAAAGTCATATGCTACACCCACCAGCTTAGTATCCTTGCATACACGCGAGAGGAAAATATCATAATAACCACCACCACGGCCAAGACGATTGCCCTTGATATCATACCCGACAGCAGGAACAAGAATCATATCAATCTGACCAAAAAAAGGACTCGTAGTAGGCTCAGGGATATTGAACTTACCACGATGCATCTTAGCATTACCCTCATAAGGACAAGCGTACATTGTTCTACGCTTTACTACGGGGAAAAGGAATGTCTTCTCCTTCTTATAACGCTTGATAAGCGGCAAGACATCTACCTCGTTGTGCGCAGGGTAGTAAATCATCACAGTCTTAGCCTCTTGAAACGCAGGCATCTCTTCAAGATGAGCGATAATGAGAGAGGACTGTTGTTTGATTACATCCTTGGTCAACAAACGACGCTTTTGCGCGAGCAACTCGCGCACACTATTCTTCTCTTTCTTCAACTTTTGAGAAGGAAGAACACGAAAAATATCTAGAATTAATGATTCAAAAAGCATAATTTCACGAATTTCTCTGCAAAATTACAACTTTATTTGCACATGTGCAAATAAAGCAGTAACTTTGTCCAAAATTTTAAGCATATGCGTTATATTCTACCTATATTATTAGTTGCATTGGTTGGTTTAACCTCCTGTTTGAATAACACAACCACTAGCACAACCTCTTCGGAAGCCAGAGTAGCCACCTTCACCTTTGTGGCAGATACGGCTAATCCTGGTCTGACAACGATGACCTACAAAGTGGAGCATCGTTCGGACACAGGTTTGATTTACAGTCCTGACTCGCTGACCTTCGGAACGCGATTGGATTCTGTGATACCATCAGTTAGTTATTTGGCTACGCCAGGTATGGCGACATTCATTTTGCCAGATACCACAATCGTCAGCACAGGTACAGACACGATGAATTTCACAGTGAGACCAATATATCTGCATGTATTAGCATCGGATATGAAGACCGAAAAGGTATATGAGATTAATATCTTCGCTCATCAAGTAAATCCAGATTTGTATGAATGGAGTTGCCTAACAGACAATCTCTTTGCTCCACAAGAAGCGCCTAATTGCGAGATGAAGGCATTCTACATACAAGATCAAATCATTGTATATGTCAACGACGGACTATCTACCCACATCTACCAATCAAAAGATGGCGAGAAGTGGGAGCAAAATACCAGCGCAGTAGTGGGATTACCTGTGCCATGTCATGTGCGCGACATCCTGCAACACGGCCATGATTTATACTATATCGACGGCACAAGTTTGTACATCAGTTCCGACCTAACCACATGGACCGAGCAAGACTGCTCATCCGCTAGCTTCACCCTCATCAACATGTTGGTATCGTACGACGGAAAACCATGGTGTATTGTTCAAGATAATGCAAGCCAAGCGCTGATGTTGGCTACAATCAATGGAGGTAAGATAGAACCACAGACCGAGATCAACGGTCTAGAGGGCGGTGTATTACCAGCGGGCTTCCCTATCAGTGACTTTGCAGCATTGGAATTCCGCAGCAGCAGCGAGCGCCCACGCGCGATGATAGTAGGCGGTAGAGCAATGAACGGAGATATCGTGAATGCACGATGGAATCTGGAATATTCAGCTAACGCAGGTTATCGCATCAAAGATTTTTCGATAGTTCAACCTACCTTTGAGACGCTGAATGGCGTGAGCATCATCCAATATGCAGACCAACTGATTATGTTCGGTGGCACAGATAACAACTTGGATATGCGCACCGATATCCTTTATTCAAAGGACGAGGGTATGAACTGGTATGTACCTGATTCAGCCAACAACCAACTGCCAAGCAGTTACACCACTCGAAGCCATCAAAGTGTGTTGGTGGATAACGAGAACAACATCTATATAATAGGTGGACAAACCACGACCCAATCTCTAAGCGATGTCTATCGAGGATTCTTGAATTCAAGCAAGTGGGATTAATGAACAAGATTCGCAACATCATACAAACGGAGTTTCGCCAATTTGAGACAGAATTTGCGAATGTGCTGCATGGGGATATCCCCCTGTTGAATGACGCTTTGGACTATGTATGCACGCAGCGCGGCAAGCAGTTGCGCCCTATTTTGGTGATGCTATGCGCGGGTATATGTCGTGGTATCACGGACAAGACCATCAAGACAGCCGCAGCGATGGAGCTGATGCATACCGCTTCGTTGGTGCACGACGATGTGGTGGATAACTCACCTATGCGCCGAGGTCAAAAAGCATTGCATGAGCAATGGAGCAATAAAATAGCGATATTGGTGGGCGATTATATGTTGTCCAAAGCCATAGGCCTACTAGCGATAACGCACAACAATACCATATTGAATATCACAGCTAAGATGACCACAGCCTTGACATCTGGTGAGATTTTGCAGTTGCACGCCGATCAATCAATGTGGATTAGCGAAGAACAATACCTGCGCGTGATAGAGCACAAGACGGCTTGTTTGTTTTCAGCCTGCTGTGAGGCAGGCGCAGCTAGTTCGGGCGCTACCCTTCGCCAACAAGCAGCGCTTCGCGAGTTTGGCAACTATCTAGGCATATGCTTCCAATTGAAAGATGATATCTTTGACTACTCAGACATAGAAGATTTGGGCAAGCCCACAATGAACGACATTCGTGATGGGAAAGCCACCTTACCTATCATCAAATCGCTGCAACGCGCCAATAGAGAGGAGGCAGAGCATATAAAGAAGATAGCCGAAGCCTTGGCCAATAAGGCAGAACATATCGATAGTTTCGAAGCGGAACAAGAGATTCGCTCTTTTGTGCTACGCTACGATGGCATCCGCTATGCTTATCAGCAGATGGATAAGTATAGAAACAAAGCGTTGGAGGCCATCAAGATTTTCCCCAACAATAGTTACAAGAATAGCTTGATCTCGTTATTGGATTATGCTATCAATCGCATGTATTGATTGCTGGATGAGTTGCTCACGCGTTTGCTCGTCGGTCAATTGACTGAGCACATCATCAAAGAAAGCTCCTAGCAACATGCGATAGGCAGTATCGCGGCTGATGCCGCGTTGTTGCATATAGAAGATGGCCGATTCGTCTAGTTGGCCAGTAGTAGCGCCATGGCTAGCCTTGACATCATCGGCATAGATCTCCAACTGAGGTTCGGTAGTGATCTCCGCTTGGCGCGAAAGAAGAATATTGCGATTGGTTTGGTAGGCTTCCACCTGCTGGGCACCAAGCAAGATCTTTAATTCGCCACGAAAAGAAGCCTTGGCATTCGCTCCCAAAACCATTTTAATCAGCTGAGAGGAGTAGCCCCCACCCACGGTGTGTAAAACATGGGTAGTGATATCACAATGCTGTTGTCCTCCGAGGAGCGCCATGCCATATATCTCCGTCTTGCATCCGGATGCAATATGCTCGACAATAATCGTAGTTTGCTGGGCATTGGATGCATCTGCAGCATCAGGTAAGGCAATGATATGCAGGCGTACCGAGGAGTTGACCTCCTGGGTGATATGCCAATTGATATTCGGCTCATTGACCAAGACCCACTCGCGGCTTTCGCCCGCAGGGATTGTGATATATTGGGTAGTATGGTTTGACATTGTGGAATGTGTTTCAGCGTTTTTCGTTTAGGAATGCATAGCCATTTTCTTCTAGTTCGAGAGCGAGTTCCTTGCCGCCTGTACGCACAATCTTACCGTCCGCTAATACGTGTACGAAATCTGGTACGATATAGTCTAGCAGACGTTGATAGTGAGTAATAACAATTGATGCTGTCTTAGGGGTCTTAAGTGCGTTAACACCTTCGGCTACAATACGCAAAGCATCAATATCTAGACCTGAATCCGTCTCATCAAGGATAGACAGGCATGGCTCAAGCATTGCCATTTGGAAGATCTCATTACGCTTCTTCTCACCTCCTGAAAAGCCTTCATTGACAGAGCGATTGGTAAGTTTGTTATCCATACCAACTAAAGCCTTCTTCTCGCGCATAAGTTTGAGGAATTCTGGTGCTTTAAGAGGCTCCTTGCCTTCGTATTGACGTTTCTCATTGACAGCAGTACGCATGAAATTCACAATTGATACACCAGGAATCTCCACAGGATATTGGAAAGAGAGAAACATACCCTCGCGAGCACGCACCTCAGGCGCCATCTCGAGGAGATTCTTGCCGCGGAAAATCACCTCGCCCTCGGTCACCGTATAAGCAGGATGACCCGTAAGGACATTAGACAGGGTGGATTTACCTGCACCATTAGGTCCCATGATAGCATGCACTTCACCCTCATGAATGGTGAGGTTGAGACCCTTGAGTATCTCTTTGCCAGCAATAGTGGCATGTAAGTTTTTTATTTCAAGCATATTGTAGTGAGCACAGTCTCTCCGACTGCTTGCAAGGTGTTTTTATTTATATTTCGCATATCATCCTGCTGGGTGTGCCACCAATCTTGAAAGCCACTAGCAGAATTCGGTTTATAGTCAATAATATCAATACATGGAATATTGGCAATCATGTTGACATATTGGTGGTCATCAGTAATAGGATAATAGGAGGATTGCTGCACAAAATATCTTCCGTATCCAAGGCGAAGAGCTGTTCGCCAAACTTGCTCGACATAGCTAGCGGCATAAGTCTCGGAAATGTATTCGCGAGGGAATGTAGCAGAAGGGTCTCCCACCATATCAAGAAGAATACCGTATTGACAGTTGACTGTTGGTCGTTGACTGTTGCTCGTTGATTGTTTGTACTCTTTTGCCCAAAGTTGGCTGCCAAGGCACCAAGGATGTTCGCGTTGTAGGCCCGTGTAGTGGTTAGGAGTACCCATATCCTCACAATCAAAGAACACTACTTGGATAGAAGGCACAAACTCGCCTTGTGCCTTAATAATAGCTAATTGGCGCACAATCTCCAAAATGACACCTACTCCACTAGCTCCATCATTGGCTCCTGGGACAGGGGTTAAGCGATTCTCATAAATCGGATCTTCGTCGCTCCAAGGTCGGCAATCCCAGTGGGCACAGAGCAGAACTGCATTCGGAGTTGCCCCCTCGAAATATGCCACGATATTGCGTATCGGTTGATCCTCTCCAGCATAGTTGGTCATGGTACCATATTGATTTTGAACCTGCGCTCCAAAATTGGTTAACTGGGTAGCAAGCCAATCACCACATTGCTGGTGAGCAGGGGTACCAGGTACTCGTGCTCCAAAAGCTACTTGCTGAGCAATATACGCATATGCAGAGTCCGCTGAAAAAGCGCAGCGGACTTCTAGTGTATCCCGGGTCTTCGTCTGGCAAGAAAGAAGAACCAAAGATAAAGCAATATATACTAATTGTCTATAAATCAATGGATATTCAATTCACTAACAGAGCGATGGTGCTGGATAGCTAAGATTGTCTCGGCTATTGGCTTAGCCATAGAAACCACGCTAACCTTTGAGCAACGCTCTTTGTTAAACGGAATAGAATCAGTGAATACCAACTCCTCGAGAGCAGAACCACTCACTCGTTCGCAAGCAGGACCTGACATCAAGCCGTGAGAGACCAAGGCGCGCACAGACTTAGCGCCCGCTGCCTTCATCACTTCTGCCGCCTTGCAGAGAGTACCCGCCGTGTCAGCAATGTCATCAATAATAACTACATTCCTACCTTCAACATCACCTAGAACTCGCATCTCACCGATTTGGTTCGCATTAGGACGATGCTTATAGCAGATCACCATAGGCACCTCTTGCTTGGTAAGGGCTGTGAGCTTTTTAGCAAAGACAGAAGCACGCTTGGTACCTCCGACATCAGGAGAAGCTACAATAAGATTATCAAGATTGAGGCTTTGAACATAGTTTGCAAGCACATTAGCTCCATAAAGGTGGTCCACAGGAACATCGAAGAATCCTTGGATTTGGTCAGCATGGAGATCCACTGTAATCACACGATCTACGCCTACTCCTTGAAGAAGGTTAGCGCACACCTTAGCACCGATAGAAACACGAGGTTTGTCCTTACGATCCTGGCGAGCCCATCCAAAATATGGTATAACGGCGATCACCTTGTATGCACTAGCACGCTTGGCAGCATCAATAGCGAGAAGCAATTCCATAATGTTATCGCTAGAAGGACAAGTGGATTGTACGATATACACCGACTGACCACGAACAGACTCTTCGAAACTTACGGCAAACTCACCGTCAGAAAAACGAGCAACTTGGATATTACCCAAAGAACATCCTAGATAATTACAGATACGCTCCGCAAGCTCACCGCCTTGAGAAAGAGCAAAAACCTTGTATGGACTTGATTCCACTAACATAATAAATAGAAATTATTGATTATTTTGAAATAATGTGCAAAAGTACTGCTTTTTTTTGAATTTTGCAAGCATTGTTTGCATATTTCACCAAAAAACATTATCTTTGCACTCAATTTGTAGATTGGGTAATATGACCAACAAGGAAAAATACCATGATTTTTGCAATCAGACCCCAGCTCTCCCTATTTTCTTGCAGGATTGGTGGATGGATGCTGTATGCGCAGGCAAACAATGGGATGTATTAATCAGTTATGATAACAAAGGCGAAGTTCAAGCCGTTCTCCCCTACTTGCTAGGCAAGCGAGCATGGATGAAGTACATCATAATGCCACAGCAAACACAACTAGGAGGCATATGGATATCGGATGCTACGCTCGCGGATAACAAAAAGAGGATTGCAGAAATCTGTCAAGATTTTGCGCATCAACTGGCAGAGATGAAGTTATGTTACTATTATCAGCAATATTGTATCGGTAGCATAGCTGTTGAGGCAATGCGTGCGCTAGGATTTAAGGCCAAAGAGAGGGTGACATATCGTATCGAGGATATATCTGACACTGAAAAGTTATTAGAATCATTCTCCAAAAACAAGCGTAGACAATTGCAAAAAGCTCAGGCTCTACATGTTGACAAGCAAATGAATGCAGAAGAGTTCTATCGCTATCACTCCCGCTGTCTTCGTGCTCAGGGCAAGCCCATCAATTACACCCGAGAATTCCTCTTGGTACTAGAACGCAAGACGGCACGAGCACAACAAAGTCAGATTATTTCAATCTGCAACAAAGAGAATCAAGTACTGGCAGCAGCCTACCTCGTATGGGATAAACAGAATATGTATTATCTCATTCCATGCTATGCCCCACAACACAAGGACTCCGGTGCAAGTGCATTACTCGTGCTAGAAGCCATCAAATTAGCACAAGAAAAGGGAGTGGCTTTTGACTTTGAAGGTAGCATGATAGCAGGGGTGGCTAACCATTATAAACAGTTTGGTAGCACAGCAACCACCTATTATAGTATAGAGAAGTATTACAAGTGGTGGTTCTGGTTAGCCAATGCGATTAATCGGCTGAGAGAACGAAAAATGCGATAGACGCCTCATATATGCAGACAAAGAAACATATTGTCATGCTCCAAGCTGCCCACCGCCAAGATGACGACAGAGTATTCTATCATCAAGCCAAAACATTGACAGAAGAGGGGCATCAAGTGGAAATTTGCGATTTCCACTCCTTTCCTCAATTTCAGCCTAGCAAAGCGGATATATATATAGTAGATTCACCAAAAGCCATTTGGAAGATACGAAAGATACCCACGAAGATTGTATATGACATCACCGAGTGGTATCCTTCTAAAAAAAACATTCGATATCTACGATGGGGTAAGTTGTCCAAAACTATTTTGCTCGTATGCGCTAATCTTTGGGCAGGACACAGGGTAGATGCTTTTATTTTTGGAGAAAAAGACAAGGCAGCCCCATTTCGTTTTCTATATCCAAAGAAGTTGGCCATCGACTTGTCCTACTACCCTAATCTAGACTATATTCCGACAACCCAACAACGCGACATCAGCAAGCAATGCAATGTGCTATACGCCGGTCCACTAACAGAGGAAAAAGGATTCTATCGCGTAATCGAAACAATGACAATGGTTGCACAGGAGCACCCAAATATCCAATGGAGCACCACGATTATTTCTAGCGAACAACATGCACATACATCATTGCCAGAAAATCTGCGTTTCACCTATTTAAAACCACTGCCATTCCAGGATTTTTGTGCGCAGCTACACCACTACGATTTATTCCTAGATTTACGCGATTGTGACTTCGAGAATACGCGATGCCTACCAATCAAACTATTCTATTACATGGCAGCTGGCAGACCATCTATATTTTCAAACTTGCGAGCTATTACCACTGGGATACCCGAAATCTTAGACTGTGCCCATTTGGTGCAATCACCAGCACAAGCAGCCCAAGCCATAGCGACCTATGTGAATAATCCACAAATATATTATGCCCATTGCAAGAAGGCTCTCCAATTAGCTACTACCCAATACCATTGGAAGAATATAAAACATCGACTTATCCAGCTAATCAATGCACTATAATCACATCATACTCACTCGATTCAATCTACAATACGAAAGAGAAAGCACTACCCATCTTGACGCAGAATGGTTGGAGGAGCGCTTTCGATTATTTGATTCCTATTGTTTGCCCTCCATTACGAAACAAACATGTCAAGATTTTACTTGGGTTATTTTAGTTTCGGATCAAACACCTGATGTCTATAAGGAACGACTGAATGGATACACGATAGAACATGCAAATATCGCCATCCACTTCTGCCCTTATTATGAAGACATTAATCAGTTGTATCACGAAATTGGACACCACTATGGTTTGGGGTATAGTCATCTATTATCTACTAGACTGGATAGCGATGACATGTTGGCATTTGATTTTGTAGAAAAAATACAATCCCATATTGCTCAACCGACAAAATCGCACACTATATTTTCATTTCAGAGTGGCATTCAATGGTTTGAAAATTCCGACATATCCTTAGCAGCCTCATATACAAAGAACCACTTTCTTTCTTTTTATGAGCCCGTTGAGCAAATTCGCACATGCATTGGAATAAACCATACAGAAGTTCCAGACGATCTGCTAGTGTCATTAGAAGAAAAAGGCATGTGGTGCGAGATTGTACATCGCCACAACATGTGCAACAGTTATGTTCCAAAATACAAATATCGATTATCTATCCCCGTTAAGCAATATCCGATCTCGCTCGACAACGCAAGTGTTATTGCTCAATGCAAGTTGTTAATTTTGGGGCATTTGTCATTTAGATTCCGACAAATCGGTAGACTTACCTCACGCCTACTCCTCGGTCATAATTCTTAACCAACCCCATTAACCATATATATTGGGCTAGGACCGCCATAGCACTACCTACGGCATAACCTGCCACAGATATAGAGAAGTCATGCATCCAAATGCCCACGCACACACCTATCGTGCGCAGGAGAGCGGTCAACAATTCAAAGCCTAATCCCAACTTCTGTTTGTAAAACACATCGGCCAAGAATCCAATACTAGAAGTGAGCAAACTGCACACCAACCAAGGTAGCATCCATTGAATATAGGTACCCGTCTCTCGCCATTCATCGCCCAAGAGCCATGCTGTCAAATCAGGCAAAACAAAAGCCAAAATAGCAAACAAGGGCAATATCGCAGAAAGCGTCATCCATGCGAACCGACGGAAGTAAGTCCCCAATGGTTGGGACGCATTGACACGACGGGTTGTATGTTGATACATCACTTGATAAATAGACTTAGCTATCACACTAATAGGGGTAAACCCTAACATTATCGCCATACTCCACCAACCTACATAGCGAACACCAAAAATAGGAGTTAACAGCAAAATTGGCAATTGCCCTGCTACCATATTAACTAAACTACGAGGTAATGAGAATTTGGGAAAATTACGATACTCTTTTACAACCTCACGAATATCAAGGGAATCAAATCTACACAGCGGAAGAAGATCCTTCTTTCCTGCTCTCAGCAAACTAGTTATCAAAGAAAGAATCGGAGATAACACTACCGAATAAATCAATCCTCCTTGCAAAATTCCACCATATCCAAATCCAAGTTTGCTACCAGCCGAGAGTACACTTTGAGATAATTGATAACTACTGATTCTTGTATAATTAGCTCGATAGATATACCAATAATTCAATATACTCCAACCACTAGTAGCCAACACCATTAGAGGCATTAACCAATAATAGTTTGACAAGGCAGGCACATTGAATATCAATGCTATACGCTTAGAAAAAAGCACAGACACTAGCGTTAGGAAAACAACCAGCAATAATTGAATTAAACACCAATGAACCATTGCTACGCTATGCTTTTGCTCTTTGGGCAGTACGATGGCATTATGGTATTCGGCAGTAGCGAAAATACAAATGACACTCGCTATACTAACAAACAAATTCAGCAAACCAAAGTCCTCGGGTGCGTACATACGCGTCAATACAGGGTATACAATTATACCTATGATCTGAGCTACGACATTAGCAGAAAGCAACTTGGTGAAATTGCGGACGCTAGATGATTGTATGAGGCTTTTTAAATTTAACATTCGTCTGCAAAAGTACTGCTTTTCTACCAAAAAAACAAAAAAAACATTATTTTTTTATTAAATTCCAAAATATATTTGTTCATTTCAAAAAAAAGTAGTAAATTTGCACGCTGAAAAGATTCCATGCAACTGAATTTTAAATTTAATAGTATATGCAACTGAAAAAATCACCAAAAGCAAGTTTGGAAGACAAGAAATTCACCTATGTTCTCATAGGTCTTGTGCTTGTATTGAGTATCTGCTATGTCGCTTTTGAATGGACTGAGAAAGAAGTGACAAAGTATGTCGTAACCGAAGATGTAGCATGGCAAGATGAGGAACTTGACATCCAACAAACCACTCAAGAGACTCCTCCACCACCTCCACCACCAGCACCACAAGAGGTAGAAGTATTGAATGTGGTAGAAGATGATGTTGAGGTAGAAGAGATTGAGATCAACACCGAGGATGACAAGGATGTTGAGGTAGTTATCGCTCCTCCAGTAGAAGCTCCTGTAGAGGAAGAGGAAGAGGAAGTTATCTTCATGGTCGTAGAGTCTATGCCTGAGTTCCCAGGTGGTCAACAAGCGCTCTTCAAATACTTGGCTGACAATGTGAAGTATCCAGTTATCGCACAAGAGAACGGCATCCAAGGTCGTGTGATTTGCCAGTTTGTGGTAAACAAGGATGGTAGTATCGTTGATGTAGTGGCAGTTCGTTCTTCTGGCGAGACATCATTGGATAAAGAGGCTATCCGCGTGATCAAGTCTATGCCAAAATGGAAACCAGGAAAACAACGCGGCAAACCAGTACGCGTAAAATACACAGTACCTGTAAACTTCCGTTTGCAATAATATCTCGCTTTTAGCCTAATCGCCCATAGCCTTTAGCCTAATTGCGATACGAAATGGATTTATCCATTCAAAATATAGAATTTTGTAAGGGTGTCGGCGCAAAGCGTGCCGACATTCTTCGTAAAGAGCTCGGAGTAAAGTCTGCGCTCGATATGTTGTATCAGTTTCCATACAAATATAT
>JAEIGA010012545.1_pt1 | contig 12862 bp, 12 predicted proteins | sample 9270691 | NCBI WGS metagenome assembly JAEIGA01 (sample SAMN17057246, study PRJNA624740) | gut metagenome | biome: biome; isolation source: fecal sample | host: Bos grunniens | place: China: Xizang | collected 2019 | reverse complement strand
GAACGCGCCGCGATTGCCGAAGCCGCAAAGCAGATTCCCATCGTGTTCGCCTCCAATTACTCCGTGGGTGTGAACACGCTTTTCTGGCTTACCCGCAAGGCTACCCAGATTCTCAAGGATTACGATATTGAAATCATCGAGATGCACCACCACCACAAGCTGGATGCCCCCAGCGGCACCGCCCGCACCCTGGCTGAGGTGGTGTGCGAGGAAACCGGCATGGATTACAACAAGGATGTGATGCATGGCCGCGAGGGCCTGGTGGGCGCACGCCCGCAGCGCCAGATTGGTATGCACTCCATGCGCGGTGGCGATGTAGTGGGTGACCACACCGTCATGTACGCCACCGATGGTGAACGCGTGGAGCTCACGCACAAGGCCTCCAGCCGCATGACCTTTGCCGGTGGAGCCGTGCGCGCAGCCCTCTGGCTGGCGGATAAGCCCGCCGGGCTGTACAACATGCAGGACGTGCTCGGCTTCACCGACTAACCCCCATGGCTGCCGATGCAACCATGCGCCGCTGTGTCTTTTCCCTGGGTTCCAACCTGGGGGACAGGCTGGCGCACCTTGAATCTGCCTGCGATTACCTGGCCGATGTATTCGGCGGGCTCCGCTTGTCGCAAGTGTACGAAACGGAGCCGGTGGGCTGCCCGGAGGGGGCTCCGAGCTACTTGAACGCCTGCGTAGAGGTGGAAACCGACATGCCAGCCGAGGAAATACTGCAACTCTGCCTGCGTATCGAGGCTGAACTGGGCCGCACCCGCAGCGGCGAATACGGCGAAGCCCGCACCTGCGACATAGACCTCATCTGCTGCGGCAGCGAAACCTGCCACACCACAGCCCTCACCCTGCCCCACCCGCGGGCACACGAACGGGAATTTGTACTGCGCCCGCTTTGCGACATCGACCCGCTGCTCATGCTGCCCGGGCAAACACTAAATGCTGCCCAGCTTCTAACTGCCCTGCCACCTGGACCAGCCGTAACACCCTACCCGCTTTGATATTTCTCCCATGACCACGAGTGAAAAGATTGCCGCCATTCAGGCAAAAATGGGGAAGACACCCATTTCACAACTCACCGCCTACGATTACCCCACCGCCCGCATGCTGGATGAAGCCGGCATTGATATGATTCTGGTGGGAGATTCCCTGGGCATGACGATGCTGGGATACCCGGACACCACCCACGTGACCCTGGCGCACATGCTGCACCACGGCGAATGCGTGGCGCGCGGCGCAAAAAATGCCCTGGTGATTCTGGACATGCCCATCCACACCTTTGATACCCCCGAACAGGCAGTAGAGAACGCCCGCAAGCTCATGAGCACCGGGGTGGATGCCGTCAAGCTGGAAGGCGGCGCTGCCAAGGAGGCTGAAATCCGCGCCATTGTGCAGGCTGGCATTCCGGTGCAGGCGCACATCGGCCTGCTGCCCCAGAAAGTCAAGGAAGAAGGCGGCTACAAAATGAAAGGCAAGACCGATGCCGAGGCTGCCCTGCTCATGGCTGATTTAGAGGCCGTGGTACGCGCAGGAGCTTTCTCTGGGGTCATTGAATGCACGCGCCACAGCGTGGCCGCGCAGCTCACCGCCGCCAGCCCTGTTCCCACCATCGGCATCGGTTCCGGCCACGGCACCTGCCATGGCGAAGTAAGCGTATTCCACGACCTCGTGGGCGGATTCCCCTGGTTCATCCCCAGCTTTGTGCAGCCGAAGGCCAACATTGCTGCCGACATCATCCGCGGCGTGACGGAATGGAAGAATGAACTTCAGATACCGCAGGCGTAAGTACGTACTTCTCACTTCGTATTTTGTACTTTGTACTTTCCTTCATTCCGGCAGATTTTCCGCAACGATGGCGCGCTGTTCAAACCAGCGCGCCTTCTGTTCACTCACCGGGAGCATCAGTTCCCCCAGGCGCCCTGAGCGATACGCCCCGGCACAGGCTGCACAGGCAGCAGTATTCCCCTGCAAAGCCATGAGGTGCAGCGAAACAGCCCGCGCATAGGACGCTGCCGCTCCATCCAGCCCCAGTGCCGGATTCTGCTGTTGCAGCCAGGCAAGAAGCAACACCCGGAACTGCTCAGCATCCTCTGCCAGCATGGCTTTCTGCCATGTATCGGAGGGAGATGCCTGAGTCGCCGCCACCGCTTTGCCGCCCTTTACTTCCTGCCAGATGCGTGCCATCTCGGCAGAATCAAGGGTCACCGGCTCACACGCCTCAAAAAGCGATGACTGCGCCACCGCAACGCCGCACAACAAGGGAATACAAAGGCGCAGCATCATTTGGCAGAGCGACGCGCAAAGTGGTGGGTAATAACCGTCCAGAGCTCCTGCATTCCTTCAGATTCAAAATAGGGCTCCTTCATCATATCCCACATGATGGCGCTCACCTTGTTCTGAGCCTCGGCCAGAGCCTCGAGCTGAGCGTCATTCCCATGAAGAATCGGACGCAGATAGGAAAACTTACGCATCAGCTTCTTCTTGACTTCCTTGGCGCTCTTGTCATCTGTCACGGTCTTGAGCATGGACTCAGCCTCAGCGAGTGCCTTGAGCTCTGCAGAATAGGCACGGTCCAGATCCGCAGCAGACAAACCGAATGTTTCATCCTTGGCAGAAAGCGGTGCGGGAACCAGCAGACCGAGGCCCATGGAAACAGAAAGAAGAAGCAGAAAGCGGCGCATAGCGTAAAGTGTCATGTTCAAAGGAAGAATAACACACAGACCACCGACTGTCAAACGGGAAGAGCAGGAAAACGATTTTTACGCAGAACTGACAAAGCGGCGGCTTGTTCCCGGAGGCGGAGCGTTGTTTAATGAATAACAGATGCACACCCGTTCCGAGAAAATTCTTTCTTTCCTGCTCAGCTGGTCTCCGGGCGCCCCCCTGGCCACGCTCTGCTGGGCTGTTGCCTGTTCGGCATTTGAAGGAATCCGCGTGGTATCAGCAACGCCTCTGCTGATAGCCGTAATCGGGGTGTGGGTAGCTGCGGTGTATCTCCAGCCAGCCCCTCCCCGGAAACAATCGGAGGGGAACCGGAACCAGCGGAATGTACTGTCCCATTTGCAGCATATCACCCTCCTGGGCTGCCTTGTCTGGCTTTGCGGCTGGCGCGCAAACCAGTTGATACTGGAGTTTTTCAGCTTCCCTGCCACGCTGTTCTTCATATCGCGGTTTTTCAGGGGGAGAATCCTGAGGGTGCCGGGGATAATCATGCAGTCGATGGCGCTGGGAATGACCTGTGCCGCTCCTGCCCTCTATTTCTCCTTTCTGAAATTACCAATGCAGCTTGTATTCTGCGTCCCTGTCTGCTATCTGGGGGTTCTCTTCTGCATAGCGACCTGGGAACGCACAGAGATACGCCAGGGAAAGAACAGTCACCTCTGCCCCGTCATCTGCGCGGGCTTGCTGCTGGCCGCCTCGCTTCACCACAGCAAGACCGCAGCCCCGTTTGAGCAGGCGTTTTTCACAACCATCGCCATCGGTGGCGCATGCCTTATGGTCGCGCCCCTGCTGTACAGAAGGCTCAGCATTCCGGCAGCCATCCTTCTCAACTGGCTGGCCGTGATACTCCCGGCCGTGGCAGGCATTCTGCTCTATGCCCCGGCCTGCCGGTAATTCCGGAATAACGCTTACATTCCCAGAGCAGCCGCCAGATTAGCCGCTACGCTGCGGAATGCGGCCGATACCGGATTAGACTCAGGATTCTCCAGCGCTACCGGAGTGCCTTCATCACCACAGGAGCGGGTCTGCGTATCCAGCGGCAACTTGCCCAGCAACGGCACACCCAGGCGGGCCGCCTCGCGCTCGCCGCCACCTTCGCCAAAGATGTGGTATACCTTGTCATCACTAGGACAATGGAAATAGCTCATATTCTCAATGATGCCGAGAATCGGTGTATTCACACGCTGGAAGAGCCCCACCGCCTTACGGGCATCAATGAGGGCCACCTCCTGCGGGGTCGTGACAATCACAGCGCCGGCCAGGGATACAGTCTGCACAATCGTGAGCTGGATATCGCCTGTACCTGGAGGCATATCCAGAATGAGGAAGTCCAGGCCGCCCCACTCCACATCGCGCAGGAACTGCTGCACATAGCGGGTAGCCAGAGGTCCGCGTACCGCAAGCGGCGTATCGCCATCCACCAGCAACGCCATGGAAAGTAATTTGACCCCGTGCGCCTCAACAGGCAGGAACTGTTCCTTATCACTGCAGCCGGGGCGCTCGGTCGTACCGAACATGAGAGCCATGGACGGGCCGTAGAGGTCCAGGTCCAGCAGGCCGACCTTATAACCCAGACGGGATAAGGCCACGGCCAGGTTAGAGGAAACCGTGCTCTTGCCCACACCGCCCTTACCGGAGGCTACGGCAATCACATGTTTCACCCCGGGCACGCTGGACTTCCAGTCATCCGGGTTATCGCCTTCCTCTGCCTCTGCTTTCTTCTGCGCCGGGGCATGGTGCTCCATATGCACATCGTGAGAGGTGACACCGGGCAATTCCTGCAGCACGCTCACCACACGCTCGTATATATAGCGGGGGACATCAGAATTGCGGCTCTCGACGCGGAGGCTCACCTCTACCCGCCCTTCCGGTGTAACCAGGATATTCTGCACCAACCCGAAAGCCACAATATCGCGGCTGAAACCGGGGTATTTCACCGTAGTCAGCGCGGCACGCACAAGCTCGGGGGTCAAGGTTGTTTCACTCATGCGGGCATTGTAGCACCCCCCGGAAGAGGAAGCAAGCCCAACATTTGTCTTGCCTTGCCTGCAAGGCAGAGGTAAACTAGCTGCATGATGAACATTCTCGTTACTGGAGGCACCGGTTTTGTGGGTGCCAACCTCTGCCACCGCCTCATTGCTGATGGACACCGCGTCATCTGCCTGGACAACAACTACACCGGGTCTCTGGACAATGTGAGCGACCTGATGGATAACCCCCGTTTCAGCTTCGTGGAACACGATGTCATTTTCCCCTACGACTGCCCGGAAAAGCTCGACCGCATCTATAACCTGGCCTGCCCGGCCTCGCCCCCTGCCTACCAGGGCGAGCGCTCCATATTCACCACCAAGACCTGCGTGCTGGGAGCGCTGAACATGCTGGAACTTGCCAAGAAGAATAACGCACGCATCCTGCAGACCTCTACCTCCGAAGTATACGGCGAGCCGCTGGTGCATCCGCAGGTGGAAACATACCGCGGCAATGTGAACCCAATCGGCATCCGCGCCTGCTACGATGAAGGCAAACGCTGTGCTGAAAGCCTTTTCTTTGATTACCACCGCCATGAAGGGGTGGATATCCGCGTTATCCGCATTTTCAACACCTACGGGCCTCTCATGGACCCGAACGATGGCCGCGTGGTTTCCAACTTCATCTGCCAGGCGCTGCGGGGAGAGGATATCACCATCTATGGCGAAGGCCAGCAGACACGCTCGTTCCAGTACATCGACGACCTCATTGAGGGCATGGTGCGGATGATGGAGAATGAACAGGGATTCCTTGGACCAGTGAACCTGGGCAACCCCGGGGAATTCACCATCCGCCAGCTGGCCGAAATGGTGCTGCAGAAGATTGAGACCTCCAGCAAGCTGGTGCAGCGGCCCCTGCCCTCTGACGACCCCACGCAGCGCCGCCCGGATATCACCCTGGCCGGTGAGCAGCTGGACTGGAAGCCCACTATTCCCCTGACCGATGGGCTCGACCGCACTATTGCCTATTTCCGCAAGCGTATAGGCAAGTAAGCATCAGCCCCGGAGCTGGCTTTCAAACTGGCGGAACTGGATGGCCTCGAACAAGTGGGCATCCGTCGGTGTCTCGCACCCGGCCAGGTCGGCAATGGTGCGGGTAACACGCAGAATGCGGTCAAAGGCACGGGCCGAAAGCCCCAGCTGCTCCACGGCATCCAGCAGCAGTTGCTGCTGAGAGGGAGTAAGGGGACAGACCTGGCGCAGTTTTTTGCTGCTCAGGCGGGCGTTGCATGTTGCGCCGGTCTCAGCATAACGCTGCATCTGCCGTGCGCGGGCAGCCACCACCCGGGCGCGGATGGCGGCGCTGCTCTCACCATCGGGGCGGGCCAACAGGCTGGCCGGGTCAACTGGTGGCACTTCGATAATGATATCAAAGCGATCCAGCAAAGGGCCGGAAATCTTCTTGCGGTACCGGGTCACATCTGCTGGTGAACAACGGCAGCGGTGCGTGGTATCCCCCAGATAGCCGCAGGGACACGGATTCATGGCCGCAACAAACATGAACGCACAGGGAAAATCCATACTGCCGCTGGCACGCGAAATGGTCACCGCGCCGCTTTCCAGCGGCTGGCGCAGCGTCTCCAGGGTACGCCGGGCAAATTCCGGCAGCTCATCCAGAAACAGAACCCCGTGGTGAGCCAGCGAGATTTCCCCCGGTGATATGGTGGAACCACCCCCCATGAGGCCCACATCCGATATCGTATGATGCGGGCTGCGGAACGGGCGGTGAACCAGCAGGCCTCCTGTGCGGGGCAGCAATCCGCACACGGAGTGAATTTTGCTCACCTCCAGTGACTCCTCCTGGGTGAGCGGAGGCAATATGGTAGGCAAGCGGGTCGCCAACATACTCTTGCCGCTGCCGGGGCTGCCGCACATGAGCAGGTTATGGCCACCGGAGGCGGCTATCTCCATGGCACGGCGGGCATAAGGCTGGCCCTTCACTTCATCAAAATCCACTTCTGCCGGCAGAGGGGGCAGCTCATCCGGCAAGGTATAGGGAGTATGGGCCGCAGGATGCAGCAGGACCTCCCACGCCTCGCGCAGTGTCTCCACGGTATACACAATCAGGCCGTCCACCACGGCAGCTTCTGCGGCATTCTCCGGAGGCACCATCATATACCGCCGCCCGGCATCGCGTGCAGCAACCGCCAGGGGGAGCACGCCGCGAACCCCGCGCACCACACCATCCAGAGCCAGCTCACCTACCAGGCACCAGGCATCCAACCCGGTGGGCACGCGGCGCTTGAAGGACTCCGGCACCTCGCGGTAGTTTTCCTGAATAGCCATTTCCAGCGCCAGGGCAATAGGCAGGTCGAAACCGGGCCCCTGTTTCCGCACATCTGCCGGTGCAAGGTTCACCGTCACATTCATATCCCCGGGGCGGAAGAAAGAGCTGTTGGCCAGCGCGGCCGTAACACGCTGCACACTTTCACGCACCGCCGCATCAGGCAATCCCACCACAGTAATACGGCCCACATCCTCCACAGGGCGGGCATCTACCTCCACCTGAACTTCATAGCCGTTGATTCCCTCAACCGCAGCAGAATGCAATCGTGTAATCATCTCTCTTTCACAATGACTCTGGAGCCCAGATCCATTTTTTCAAAAAGAATACTGCAGGCTTCTTCTGGAATTCGCACGCAGCCATGCGAATCAGAATCGCGGTACACCTTGCCGACATGCATACCGACAGGGCCGTTGAAGCGCATCCAATACGGCATATCCGCGCCCTCAAACACCGCACCAGGCGGCGGCACATCCGTAGAGGAAACGCCGCGCTGGAGCACCTGTGTCCCATCCTCACTCAAGAATACGCCATAGCGGTTGGAGCGATGCTCACGGATTTTCTGGGTAATGCGGAACCTGCCAACCGGGGTTTCAGAACCGCCCACCCGGCCGGAGCATATGGGGAAGTCCATGGCAATGGTATCGTGAATATACAGGCGGCCGCGCTGAATATCCAGCAGGAATTCCACGCGGGAATCCTGCGGCGCATACTGCTCCAGCGCTGCACCCCGCCACATATCGCGGGTTTCGCGGTAGCCGGGGCTGGCTATGAAATCCTCAAAGGTATAGGCAACCCGTTTGTTGCGGGCCTCTGCATCCAGCCGATCGCCCTCTGCGCGGTAGTAGGCCTGCAAATCCACCACTTCGTTCTGGGTGCAGGCAGTCAGCAGAATCAGCACTGGCAGTAATGCCTTCATACGCGGTACAGAGCGATACGGGCAGCAAATTCCTTAGGCAGAATGGCTTCCACAATAGCATCATTCCCTTCGTATTCCGTATTGAGAACTTTGCCATCGCGGTGCATGATGGCAATGATGCGGCTTTCTGCCAGGGGGATGCGGTAGGTCTGGCGCTCCACCCGGTGAGACAGCATTTCCACGCAGGAAGCCATCAGGGCATCCACGCCCTGTTCTTCCAGAACACTCATCGTCAGGCTGGGACACGAGACTTTTTCTGCCAGGGCAGCAAGTGTCACCTCGCGCATCTCTTCAGGAATGAGGTCGCACTTATTCCAGACCACCACCATGGGTTTATCCGCAGCGCCGAGGCTGTTGAGTACCTCGCAGGTAGTTTCGTAGTGCCGCAGGGCATCTTCATCACTCGCATCCACTACCTGAATCAGGAAATCGGCAAGGACCGCTTCTTCCAGCGTAGACTTGAAGGCCTCCACCAGGCGGTGTGGCAGGTTGCGGATAAAGCCGACTGTATCAGTCAGCACCAGGGGCTGGCCATCGGGCAGCTCAATCTTGCGACTGGTCGTATCGAGCGTTGCGAAAAGAATATTCTGAGCCAGCACCCCAGCCCCGGTCACCAGGTTGAGCAAAGAGCTCTTGCCGGCATTGGTATAGCCTACTATGGCAGCGGTTGGAATCCCCTGGCGAGTGCGTTCCTTGCGCTGAGTCCCGCGCTGGCGGCGCACTATCTCCAGTTCATCGCGGATGGCTTCAATGCGCTCGCGCGCCAGGCGGCGGTCCACCTCAATCTGTTTTTCACCTTCACCACGGGCAGCAGCACCGCCACCCTTGCCACCGCCGCTGCCTCCACGCTGGCGGTCGAGGTGCTTCCACATACCCGTCATGCGGGGTAAGGCATACTGCATGCGGGCGAGGTCCACCTGCATCACGGCCTCGCGGGTGCGGGCCCGCTTGGCAAAGATATCAAGGATAACCTCTTCACGGTCAATCACCGTCACATCTGCCAGTTTTTCCCACTCGCGCTGCTGACTCGGAGAAAGCAGGTTATCAAAAATAAGGCAGTCGGCATTCAGCTCCTGCACGCGGTCGCGGATTTCCTCGGCCTTGCCGATACCGCAAAGATATTTGGCCTGCACTTCACGGGTGAACTCGAGCATGGTACCCACAATCCCGATACCCAGATTGCTCACCAGATCCTCCAGCTCAGCCAGCAGGGCTGCGCGCTCACGCCGGGTGTCTCCCGGCATACCCAGCCCCACCAGCAGGGCGCGCTCCACCATCTCCGGTTTCTCGCGGATTTCAAACGACATAGCCGGTATTATTCAAAGCTGCGATAGGAACGCACCGGTACATCACGCAGTGCATCCGGATGATAGGAATTGCAGGCGCACTCTCCGCAGGAGGAAAGAGCCAGGAGAGCTGCGGCGGAAGCCATTACAAAAGCAAGCGTCTTCATGCGCTCTATTGAAACGCAAAAAGACGCTTTTTTCAAGCACAAAGTGAGCCAGAATATCAGTCTTCCACCCGCGGTACAGCCAGGGCTTTCTTCTCTGCCTCCAGCTGCTGAATGCGCTCCAGAGCTGCGTCGATATTCTCGCAGATGTTCTCTGCATGCAGCTCGCTCATGAAGGGAGAATCGCGGCGGATGACCTTGTGGGGCTGTTTCTGCACACCACAGAGCAGCAGCGTGATGTTGCGGCGATGACAGTAGGCCAGGAAGTCTTCCAGGGCATGCAGGCCGGAGGCATCAAGCGCAGGCACCAGTCGCAGGCGCAGCAGCACATAATCCACCTCGCGCCCGAGGTTACGGAAAACGCGATCTTTGAACTGCTCTACCGCGCCAAAGAAGAACGGGCCCTGCACGTCGAAGATTTCCACATTCTCAGGCACGTGGCGCAGGTAGCGGGAACGGGAGGGCTGTTCCTCCGGGTCCTCGCCTTCCAGCTCACGGGAGATGGATTCCACATTGCTTATCTGAGCCATGCGGCCAATGAACAGCAGAGCGGCGAGCACCACCCCCACCTCCACTGCCACCACCAGGTCAATCAGCACGGTGAGGATAAAGGTAAGGCAGAGCACCACGGCATCCTGACGCGGCCCCTGCAGCAGGTGGATAAAGGTGGAAACCTCTGCCATGTTCCAGCAGACAATCACCAGAATACCCGCCAGCGCAGCCAGGGGAACCATAGCGGCATATTGCCCGGCAAGCATGAGAATCAGCAGAAGCGTAAGGGCATGAATGATGCCGGAAACGGGGGTCTTACCGCCGGCGCGGATGTTGGTTGCCGTGCGGGCGATAGCACCGGTTGCGGGAATACCGCCGAAGAGCGCGGAGGCCATATTACCCACACCCTGCCCTATCAGCTCTGTGTTCGGGTGGTGGCGGGAACCCGTCATACCATCTGCCACGCTGGCGCTCAGCAGCGATTCAATGGCAGCCAGCAGCGCGATGACGAAGGCAGGCTGCACCAGCTGCGGCAGGTTCTTCCAGTCCACCTCCGGCAGGCTCGGCATGGGAAGTCCCTGCGGCAGCTCGCCGAAGCGGGAACCGATGGTTTCCACAGGCAGGTGGAAGAGCTGGCACACGATGGTGCTGACCAGCATACCGACCAGCATGAACGGAGCTTTCGGGAAAAGACGCTTGGTAATCAGAATAACAGCTACCGTCAGCACAGACAAGCCCAGCGCCCAGTAGTTCACAGTGTGGAAATGGGCAAAGTAACACTCCCATTTGGCAATGAACTCTGCCGGAACAGCACTTTCAATCTTCAAGCCGAACAGGTCCTTGACCTGCGTGCAGAAAATAGTCACGGCAATACCGCTGGTAAAGCCGGTAGTCACCGGATAGGGGATGAACTTGATGAGTGACCCCATGCGGCATACACCAAAGAGAATCAGGAACAGCCCCGCCAGCAGCGTGCAGAGTATCAGGCCAGAAAAACCGAAACTACCCACCACACCGGAAATCAGTACGACAAAGGCACCCGTCGGGCCACCAATCTGAAACTTACTGCCACCCAGCAGGGAGATAAGAAAACCGGCTACCACAGCCGTGATAAGCCCGGTTGAGGGGGTGATTTCACTACTTCCGCAGGCAATGGCAAAGGCCATGGCGAGCGGCAGCGCCACCACACCTACGGTGAGACCAGCACCCAGATCGGAAAAGAAAGTCTTGCGATTATAGTTCTTGAGGGAACCAACAATACTTGGAGCGTGCATAACAGACACTTTTTATACGCCCACCTATGATTCTTGTAAAGCCAAAATCATCATTTTTCCGCGTTATAGAGGGCTTTGCGCGGCATCCGCAGCCGTTGCGCCCCCAAAAAAAGCCCCATCCTTGCGGATGGGGCTTCAGATAAGCTCTTTTACACATCGACCACGACATCATCGTCGTTATCCTCGCCGCCATGGGCCAGGATGAACTGCAGATCATTGAGGTCGAGGCTGGAGGCGAAGCCTTCATCGCCCAGCACGTTGGTGACGAGCTGATTCTTCTGGTGCTGCAGCACGCGAATCTTCTCTTCCACGGAATCGCGGGTGAGCAGACGATAGGCAATAACCTTGTTCTTCTGGCCGATTCGGTGCGTACGGTCGATAGCCTGACTTTCCACAGCCGGGTTCCACCACGGATCGTACAGGATGACGTAGGAGGCAGAGGTAAGGTTCAGACCGGCACCACCAGCTTTGAGGGAAAGCAGGAACACGCTGGGTTCCTTGGTGGTCTGGAATTTCTCAATCTCCGCCTTACGATCCTTGGTCTGCCCCGTGAGGTAGTTATACGGATAGTTGTTCTCCTCGAGCTTGCTCTTGATGATTTCGAGCATGGAGACAAACTGAGAGAACACCAGCACCTTGTGGCCTTCCTCGCGCAGCTGGTCGAGCAGGTAGAAGAGGGCGGTGAGTTTGGCGCTGTCTTCCTTGGCATACTTCGGATCCACCAGACCCGGGTGACAGCATATCTGGCGCAGACGCATGAGGCCCTGCAGAATGGCAAAGGAATTCTTCTTCACCGATTCGTCGGAATCCACACCGAGAAGCGCCTTCTGAATGCGGCGAAGTTCTGCCTTGTACAGCTGGCGCTGAATACCTTCCATCTTGGCATATACTTCTTCTTCTGTACGCGGCGGGAGATCCTTGGCCACCTGCTGCTTGGTACGGCGCAGCAGGAAGGGCTTAAGACGCGCCGCCAGGCGGTTCTGGCTCTGGGAATCCTTGCGTTTGTCGAAGCGCTTCTTGAAGTAAGCACGGCTACCCAGCACACCGGGCATGGCAAAGGCCATGAGCGACCACATATCCAGCAGGCGGTTTTCGATAGGTGTACCGGAAAGCACCAGGCGGTTGTACGCATTGATTTCGCGGGCTGCCTTGGCTGCCTTGGAATCCGGGTTCTTGATCTGCTGGCCTTCGTCCAGAATCACAGTAAGCCACTTGATGGCGTTAATCTGCTCACCGCAGACGCGGAGCTGGGCGTAGTTGATGACCACCATATCATAGTTGGTCAGAATGTTCTCCACATCAGCCTGTTCCTTGTTGCGGATAACCATGACGCGCACGCCAGGGGCGAATTTCTCGGTTTCGCTGGCCCACACATCCAACACGGATTTCGGGCAAACAATGAGAACCGGGGGAATAGTCACCTTCTTGCGGCCCTGCTTGTTGCGGCGGATGTAATCCTCGCGCAGCCACAGCATGTAGGTAATGGACTGAATCGTCTTACCCAGACCCATATCGTCAGCCAGAATACCACCGAATCCGTTCTCAGCCAGGTAGGCCAGGAAGTGGAAACCTTCAATCTGGTACGGGCGCAGCGTAGCCTGCAGGGTGGAGGGAACATCCGGCTTCACATCAATCTTGATTTCAGCTGTGCGTTCCTTGATGCGCTGCCAGGCCTTCGGGTCAAACACCTCGGCT
>JAEIGA010012544.1_pt1 | contig 12862 bp, 9 predicted proteins | sample 9270691 | NCBI WGS metagenome assembly JAEIGA01 (sample SAMN17057246, study PRJNA624740) | gut metagenome | biome: biome; isolation source: fecal sample | host: Bos grunniens | place: China: Xizang | collected 2019 | reverse complement strand
TTTTTTTATTAGGGAATTTAGGGAAATTAGGGAATTTAGGGAGGGGCCGTGCTGTACGGTAGGCGCAATCCCTAAACTCCCTAAACTCCTTAAACTCCCTAAACACTATCAAAGGGAATTTAGGGAAATTAGGGAATTTAAGGAGAGGCCGTGCAGTACGGTAGGCCTAATCCCTAAACTCCCTAAACTCCTTAAACTCCCTAAACACTATCAAAGGGAATTTAGGGAATTTAGGGAATTTAAGGAGAGTAGTGTGCATAAAGCAAGGCCTAATCCCTAAACTCCCTAAACTCCTTAAACTCCCTAACAATGACTACGCACCACTTGTTGTCTCTTGCCAGATTGCCACGAGCCTTACGGCTCTCGCAATGACGTGGCAATCCCTCTAGGGAGTAGTCTTACCGCGCTGCTTGCAGGATTTTGCTACGCAGGAGGGTGGGGTAGTCGGGGTTGTCGGCGAGGAAGCGCTCAACGATGGCGCGCGCCGCGGGGCTATGGTGGCCATCGAGGAGTGCCTTGCACCAGTTGCTGGGGAAGAAGATGTCGCCGGTGCGCTGTATCTCCCTAACCTCCTCAAGGCCAGGGAGTATATACTTCAGGGCCTCGGCCTGGCGGGTGTGGTGGTTCAAGAGGCGCAAGAGCGCTGCCGCCCATGGCTCGGTGCGGCGTGCCTCGGGGGTGAGAAGCTCCGCAAAGAGGGCATCGCGGCATGCCATGTCGGGGGTTGTGCCACGTGATATGTAGTCAAACTTCGCGAGGCGGTCGGGGTTCTCGATGCGTCCGCGCTGTGTGGCGATGATGCTCTCGTGGTGCTGTGGAAGGCGCAACGACAGCTCATAGGTGAGGGTCATGGCATCCTCGGTGTCGAGGGTGCCGAGCCAGCTTGCAGAACCCTGCTGCCAGAGATTGTAGAGTGCCGTGGTGACGCTCTCCGCGGTGGTGGCGTGGGCAAGGGTGGTGACGAGCTTACGGCGTAGCGAGGTGAGGGGGTGTGTGGTGGTGATATCCCACAGCTGCACCTCGAGGGTGTGGTCACGGAGGGTGATGAGAGGCTCTGTGAGGTAGTCGCATATTGTAGAGGCAACGAGGTAGTTACGCTCTGCGCCAAGCGCGGCGATAAGGGCCTCTATCCAGCGCTGGGCATCGAGATATTCCCACTTATAAAGCTCGTGGAGGTTGATGAGCGTAGCCTCGCGCGTGAGGTCATCGTGGAGCGTTGGAAGGCTCTCCAGAAGCCATGAGATATCCTCCGAAGAGGGGATGAAGAGTCCGTAGCCACGGCCATCGCTATTGGGGATTATGTGTGTGATGTTCTCCTTGAGGGCTAGCCTGTTACGCTCCCCATGGAGGGTTATCTCCAGGCGCTCCGTGGTGGTGTCGCCATAGTGGACATCGAGGGCGAAGCTCTGTGGCCACAGCGTGCCACGGCCGAGAGGGTCGCGCTGCGTGATGGTGAGGGTGTTGGCCTCGTGGTGGCACTCTATAACAGGCATGGCGTTGCTATGCACCCACGCCTGGCTGAAGGTGGCGAGGTCGGCGGTGGTGTAGCCATCGAGAATCGCGATAAGCTCGGGCCATGAGGCGTTGCCGTAGCCGTAGCGGCGTAGGTAGTCGCGGATGCCCTCGCGGTAGCTATCATCGCCCATAATCTCCACCATCTTATCCATCACGATAGGGGCTTTGTTGTAGATGATGCGGCCATAGATGAGTCCTGCATCTTGCAGATTGTCAAGGTGTTGGCGTATTGGTGTGGAGCCTGCGGTGCGATCCTCCGAGAGCGAGGCTATGGTGTAGCTCTTGAGGCGGCTCAAGGCGTGGTTGATGCTAGGGTATAGTGGCTCCACAATACGTGCTGCGAAGTAGTTAGCGAAGACCTCCTTGGTCCACACATCGTCAAACCAGCGCATGGTGACATAGTCGCCAAACCACATGTGGGCGGTCTCATGTGCTATGACCGAGGAGCGGCGTAGAAGCTCATCGAGGGTGGGGTTCTCGCCGAGGAACATCTGCGAGGCGTTGTAGAGCGTGGCGCCCGTATGCTCCATACCGCCATATTGGAAGCCAGGGAGCATGATGAGGTCATACTTGGCAAAGGGGTAGGCGATGGCGGTATACTCCTCGAGCCACTCGAGGGCATACTTCACCTCGCGGAAGATATCATCGAGCTGCGCCACACGCCGAGGGTCTGTCTCGCGGTGGTAGGCCGTAAAGCGGTGAGTGCCATCGTCATAGCTTCGGCTCTGGAGCTTACCCGCAACAAACGAGAAGAGGTATGTCGATAGAGGCTCTGTGGGGGCAAAGGTCACCCATTTGTAGCCCTCCTCGGCCATGCCCTCGGCAACGGGTGCGGTGTTCGACACGGCGCTCCACGACTCGGGGAGTGTGAGGCGCAGGGTGTAGGTAGCCTTCATGTCGGGCTGGTCGAAGCAGGGAAAGAGGGTGCGTGCGCGGTCGGGGACAAGGAGCGTGTAGAGGTACTCGGCATTGCGGTTTAGCGACTGGTCGCTAGGTGTTGCGGTGAGGTGTATGGTGTTCTCGCCCACGGTGACAAGGTCACGAGGGATTGTGATATGCTCCTCTGAAAGCCACTCTTGCCACACCTCGGCATTGAAGATGTCGCCATAGCGGATGGCGGTGATGCGCTCCGTGTCGCGGAAGTCGAGAACCACATCGCAGCGCTCCGAGAGGGTGAAGGAGATGGCGATGTCGCAGATGACGCTCTCCGTGAGAGAGTGGGGGATGCGAAAGTGGAGGTCGTAGCGGAGGTCGTGGATGGTGGTCTTGCGCTGCTGTGCAAGCTCCAGAGCCACACCAGGCTGTGGGGTGCTAGGGTGGTTGGTGCAGCCGCTACATAGCAGTAGCAACATCGAAATAGTGGCAAAAAGGGTACGTAGTCGCATAATAATCATCATAGGCTATAAAATTATAGTCACAAAGATAGTAAATTTATCTTATTTTTCATATATTTGTGGCGCAAACTCTCCATACGATTTTTTGGCGGTGGAGTGGCGAGAATTTATTATAAACTACTAATACACTTTTTTGCTTAATGGTGAACTCTGATTACATCATCGAGATTGCGAATATCACCAAGTCGTTCCCAGATAAGGTGGTGCTTAATGATGTTAGTTTGAAGGTTCGCAAGGGTGAGTTTCTCACCATCCTTGGACCTTCGGGTTGTGGCAAGACCACACTTCTTCGTTTGCTTGCAGGATTCAATTCTGCCACATCAGGCGAGATTCTTATTGGTGGTGAGAGGATGACGGGTGTGCCTCCACACTTGCGTCCTGTGAATACCGTATTTCAGCGCTATGCGCTATTCCCAAACTACAATGTCTACGACAATATCGCCTTCGGCCTCAAGCTACAGAAGGTCGATAAGCGCGAGATAGAGCAACGTGTGAAGCGTGCCTTGAAGATGGTGGGCATGACAGACTACGAGCATCGTGACGTGATGTCGCTCTCGGGAGGTCAGCAGCAGCGTGTGGCAATAGCACGTGCCATCGTAAACCGCCCACAGGTGTTGTTGCTCGATGAGCCTCTGGCGGCCCTCGACCTCAAGATGCGCAAGGATATGCAGATGGAGCTTAAGGAGATGCACCGCACCCTAGGTATCACCTTTGTCTACGTTACCCACGACCAGGAGGAGGCGCTGACACTCTCGGATACTATTGTGGTGATGAACGAGGGTAAGATTCAGCAGGTGGGAACACCAACAGATATCTACAACGAGCCTTGTAACTCCTTTGTTGCCGACTTCATTGGTGAGAGTAACATCCTCAATGCGGTGATGGTGCGCGACCGTCTGGTGCGCTTCATGGGCAAGGAGTTTGAGTGCATTGACGAGGGCTTTGGCGAGAATGTAGAGGTGGATGTTGTGGTGCGCCCCGAGGATGTATATATCATCCGCAATGCCGAGGCGGCGATGTTCCACGGCGTGGTTAAGAGCTGCACGTTCAAGGGTGTACACTACGAGATGTTTGTGGAGACCCCCGATGGCTACGAGATAATGATTCAGGACTACAACGCCTTTGAGGTGGGTAGCGAGGTGGGCATGATGATTAAGCCTGCCGACATCCACGTAATGCGCAAGGAGCGCACCGAGAACCATGTGGAGGGTAGACTCATAGATGCTACACATGTGGAGATGCTCGGCGAGAGCTTCGAGTGCGAGGCTGTGGAGGGCATAGAGCCTGGCGCAAAGGTAGATGTGTCGTTTGCCTTTGACGCTGTGGAGCTTACCGATGACCCCGATGATGGTGTGTCGTGGGGTACTATACGCTTCATCCTCTACAAGAGCGACCGCTATCACCTCACGGTGCGCACCGATGATGGTGATGCCATATATGTCGATACCCACGATGTGTGGGAGGACCTCGATGAGGTGGGTATCAAGATTTCGCCAAAGAGAATCACTATCAAGGAGCTGAAGTAGGCCTATGAGACAGCGCATATCAAAAATCTTGGCACGTAGGCGTGTGTGGAGTCTGCCCTACGTGGTCTTCATGGCGATATTTATCGTCATGCCGCTGGTGCTTATCATGTTTTACGCCTTTCAGGCCAAGGGTGGTGGCTTTTCGATGGAGAACTTCGTGCGATTCATCAACCAGCCCGAGGCGGCAAATACCTTTATCTACTCCATAGGTATAGCGCTGATAACCACCATAATATGCTTGGTGCTGGGCTACCCTGCGGCATACGTGCTTACCAAGCTGAAGCCCTCAAACGCCAGGCTTGTCGTCATGCTCTTCATCCTTCCGATGTGGATAAACGTCTTGGTGCGTACGCTGGCTACGGTGGCGCTCTTCGACTTCTTACGTCTGCCCCTTGGTGAGGGTGCGCTCATCTTCGGCATGGTCTACAACTTCTTGCCGTTTATGATTTACCCCATCTACAACGTCTTGCAGAAGATGGATCCCTCGCTTATCGAGGCTGCCGAGGATCTTGGTGCTACGCCACGACAGGTATTCTCGAGGGTTGTCTTTCCGCTCTCCATGCCAGGTATTGTGAGTGGTATCATGATGGTCTTCATGCCTACGATATCTACCTTTGCCATTGCCGAGTTGCTCACGATGAACAACATCAAACTCTTTGGTACTACCATCCAGGAGAACATCAACAATGGCATGTGGCACTATGGCGCGGCGTTGTCGCTGATAATGTTGATAATAATAGGTATCACCACGCTCTTCACGGATGCTACATCGGATGAGGGCGCCGATACCACAATATTGTAGAGGCTATGAAGAGATTATCGTACCTATACCTGGTGCTGCTGCTCGTGATGCTCTACGCACCTATAGTAATCATCGCAATATTCTCATTCACAGAGTCGAAGGTGCTGGGAAACTGGACAGGCTTCTCCACCGAGCTATACTCCTCGCTCTTCACGGGAGGGGTCAATAACTCGCTCATAGATGCCATCAAGAACACCTTTATCATCGCCTTTGTTGCGGCTACGGTATCTACGTTGCTAGGCACCGTGGCAGCCATAGGCATCAACGACCTGCGCTATGGCAAGCGTAAGGCTGTAAACTTTGTGAATAACATCCCTATCCTTAACCCCGATATCATCACCGGTATCTCGCTCTTCCTGCTCTTCATCTCGTTGGGCATCACGCAGGGCTATACCACCGTAATCTTGGCACATATCACCTTCTGCACCCCTTATGTGGTGTTGAGCGTCATGCCACGCCTTACGCAGATGAACCCTAACATCTACGAGGCGGCCCTCGACCTTGGTGCTACGCCGATGCAGGCCATGCGCCGTGTAATCATCCCCGAGATTCGCCCAGGCATGATTTCGGGCTTCATCCTCGCCTTCACACTCTCCATCGATGACTTCGCGGTGACCATCTTCACAAACGGCACCGATGGTCTGGAGACCCTCTCTACATATATCTATGCCGATGCCCGCAAGGGAGGTCTCACCCCCGAGTTGAGGGCGCTATCGACCATCATCCTTGTTGTGGTGCTTGTGCTTCTTGTTGTTGTGAACATCCGCGCACGCCGCCAGGCACGTCAGGCCGAGGAGGCAGCGAGGAGTAACCCTAAAACCATAAGACGATAATGCGATACCTATATAATATGTTACGTGGCGTGGCTATGCTGGGCATCGCTGCGCTCGTTGTGGGCTGCAACGCCGATGAGAGACGTATGCAGATTCTCAAGGTCTACAACTGGGGTGACTACATCGATGAGGAGCTTATCCCCGAGTTTGAGGCGTGGTATGAGGAGCAGACGGGTGAGAGCGTGGAGGTCATATATCAGACCTTCGACATCAACGAGGTTATGCTCGCCAAGATTGAGAATGGCCATGCCGACTTCGATGTGGTGTGTCCCTCGGAGTATATCATAGAGCGTATGATGCGTGGTGGGCTGCTGCACCCTATCCTCACCCCCGAGTTTAAGGCCGAGATTGCGGAGCGCAACATAGACTACTTCGGTGCTGTGTCGCCATATATCAGGGAGCAGTTCTCGCTTATCGAGGCCCCCGAGGGCGTAAACCCTAACGACTACGCTGTGGGATATATGTGGGGTACCACGGGAATCCTCTACAACAAGGCCTACGTCACACGCGAGGAGGCGCAGTCGTGGGCGCTGATGTTCGACAAGAGGCTTCAGGATAAGATTTTCGTGAAGGATGCCTTTCGCGATGTATACTCTCCGATGCTCCTCTACGCCAAGACCCTCGAGGCACGTGCCAATGGCACCCTAGGCCCCGAGGAGATGCTCTCGCTAGATACCATCCACGAGCTTATGTACGACTCCTCGGATGCCTCTATCGCCTTGGTGGAGAGCTACTTGAAGCAGATGAAGGAGCTTGTGGCAGGCTGGGAGGCCGACTTTGGCAAGGAGATGATGACGCAGGAGAAGGCGTGGATAAACCTCATGTGGAGTGGCGATGCTGTGTGGGCCATAGATGAGGCCCGCGAGGTGGGCGTTGAGCTGGGCTACGAGGTGCCACGCGAGGGTAGCATAGTGTGGTTCGATGGCTGGGTAATCCCCAAGTATGCGCGTAACCTCCGCGCGGCGCGATACTTCATCGACTATATGTGTATGCCCGAGAACGCAATACGAAATATGGATGCCACAGGCTATGTCAGCGTGGTGGCTACGCAGGAGGTATACGATGCCCTTGAGGATTTGTGCTACGCCGACCCCGAGGTTTGTGACTTGAGCTACTTCTTTGTCGATGAGGAGGGTAACCCCCTCGAAGGCTCCGAGGCTGTCGTTGCCGACCCTGTGCTGTTCCCCGACCGTAGCATCATAGAGCGCTCGGGCGTTATGCACGACTCTGGGGAGCGCACCGATAAGATGCTCGAGATGTGGTCGCGCGTCAAGGGCGATAACCTCTCTACGGGGATGCTCGTGGGCATCATCCTCTTCTTCAGCGTGCTTCTGGTGTGGGGCGTGTGGCGCAAGGTAGATAGCTACCGCAAGAAGATGAAGCTCCGCAAGCGCCGTCACCACTTCCAAAAACGAGGATAGGAAAACCGTATCCTTAATTTCTAATTCACTAATAACCAATAGATTAAACAAAATGAAGAAAATCACAACACTCCTTCTTGCCCTTATGCTTCCTCTGTTTCTCGTTGCGCAGACCCCAGCCACCGAGGGCCTAGAGCCTCTCTCTAGCCCTGTAGCTGCGGATGCCACTGACGATGCCGAGGAGGAGGGTCTCTTCTGGTGGGAGGCTGGTGCAAACATCGCCTCAAACTACCTATGGCGAGGCTTCGACCAATCCTACCGTGGCGATATGTTTGACCCCTCTATACAGCCCTCGGTGACCCTAGGCCTTGGTGCCTTCTACCTCGACCTGTGGCTCAACGTATCCCCCATCAGCCAGTATCAGGAGTTTGACATGACCCTCGGCTTCGACTGGAAGAACCTCTCTATCACCGTGTATGATGTGTGGTGTGGCGTGGGTAAGAGCTTCTGGCAGACCAACTTCTTTGATGGCTCCATGCATAGCCTCACCGCCACCGTGGACTACACATTTTTTGACCGCCTGCGCCTACATTGGGGTACTACGTTCCTCCACTCTGGCGACTGGCTCCTCAACGATGATGGCTCCAAGCGCCGTGCCTTCTCCTCATACTTCGAGATTGCCTACACGCAGCCTGTGAAGAACCTCTTTGATGTCACCGTTGTTGTAGGTGCCTCACCATGGACAGCGCCCTTCTATACCGCTGGCCCACAGAAGGTTGTCGATGGCCGCCACGAGCTCGACTTTGACAATCAGCCCGAGGGCTTCAACGTCACAAACATAAACCTCACCCTCTCGCGAGAGTTCTCTGTTAAGGATGTCACCTTCCCCGTTGAGGTGGGGTATACCTATAACCCAACGACAGAGCGACATTATACTTTAATTAAGGCCGGCTTCGCTTTTTAATGTGATAAGGGGCTATTCTCGGCACCAAGCTCATCTCCCCGAATGGGGATGTACGTCTAGTACACCCCCATCCGTGTAGATTTCGACTTGGCACCAAGCCTAACCCCTTCTGACATTAAAATTTTTAAAGTGGTAAGAGTAAAACCACCAATGAGTAAATCATTGGTGGTTTTTTATTAGGGAGTTTAAGGAGTTTAGGGAGTTTAGGGATTGGGCCTACCGTACTGCACAGCCTCTCCTTAAATTCCCTAAATTCCCTAAATTCCCTAGTCAGCATACAACGCCCCCTCCTCTACCTCCTCTCCACCTTAATATACTCACTATAAACTAGTTGCGTGTGAGGGTTTGACGATGTTATCTCCTGACGGAGGTACTTCGTGCCAAAGGGTATCCCTAGGAACCTGCGCGGTACGCGGTGTACCACCTGACGCAACGTGTCTATGCTCCGCACCTCCACCGTGAGGCTATCCTCGCGCACCGTGCCTCGCACAGCAATATGGCCATCCTCCCACGTGGCAACCCTCGCTGTGACGGCTGTCGCCATGCTGTCGCAACTCCTATCGCGCTGTGGCTCAAGGGGTAGGGTGGTGCAGAGGTGTGTCAGGGCCACGCTCCGTGAATATTGCGTCACGCGGCGCAGCTTGATGTTTAGCGCCCCTATCTCCCTCACCGCCTCATCCCTCTCCCTGCGTAGCTCGCGCACCGTGAGGCGTAACTCGCGTGCCGATGCCGCGGAGTGTCCCAGCGCCGTGCGGTAGAGGCGTATCGTGTCACACAGAGCCTCCATATTTGCCTTTAGCCGTGTCGCCTCATGCCACATCATGCTACTCATCACGCACCACACAGCCCCCGCTATAATAAATATAAGGTATACTCTTCTCATACTTCAAAACTTTAAAATGGACAATCATCACTAACATCGCGAACATCGCGAACATCGCGCACATCACGCACATCGCGCACATCACGCACATCGCGCACATCACGCACATCACGCACATCGCGCACATCGCGCACATCGCGCACATCACGCACGCCCTCGAACGTGTGTGTTTGTGTGTTTCTTTGTTGTGATAAGGGGTTATCTACGTATATCATATTCCCATCAGCGTAGAGTAATCCCTTGTCTACTAGTCGCTTAACACGCATACGTGCGGTATTGATATTTAGATTCATCACCGCTGCTACCTTGTTCGATAGCGTCTGTCGCTCCACAGCACCACCATACTCGCTTGTCAGTATCTCCACTATCCTCTCGTTCACCCCGAGGCCCTCCGTTGTCGGGATGTCACATAGCTCGGGGATACCCTCCTCGGAGATGCTAAAGGCAAAGCGCTCAAAGGGTTCGTTACGGCAGAATTGTGGTTCAACCACTGAACACTCGCCGTTACGGTGTACATATATCACGCTCTCGGCCTTGCGCTGTAGCGCCGAGCCTAGGTGTCCGCGTGCCTTGTCGCTACCAGGATTGGTGTGCAACACACAGATAATGTGTGTGTTAGTCTTGGTGGATAGTGCCATGAGCGCACTCACCAGAGAGTCACTCTCCTCCAAGTCGTTAGTGTTGCGCTGCATATCCGCAATACCATCTATAACTATCATGTCAAAAGGCATTATATTTATATAGTGATAGATGGTATCTAGCATTATATCGTAACGCTCCATAGGTGCTAACTCACGGAGCATCAGCGTAGTAAGGCGTGGCTCTGCTACGGCGCCACCCTGCTTTGCACCTGTCATCGTAGAGATGCGCTCCACAACCTTGCGTACGTGCATCTCACCCTGCTCCGTATCTACCCATAAGACCCTAATATTCATATCTTTATCTACATTTTTAAAGTTATTTAGGCTCTTTATGGGTATCGCCATCGCCGAGGCTACAAGAGCAGATGTTAGAAATGTCTTTTTGCTCTTTGCCTCGCCACATATCGCCGAGATGTTACCCCTCGAGCATACGCAACAACCATTTATAGATATCAATGGTTGAACCTCGGGCATCTCCTTACTCATGTCCACCATGAAGGAGGATAGCTTCTCCTCCATCATCTCAAACTCCATAGCTCTCTGCGCTCTATCGACCTCCCACGCATCTGGAACGCCACTTTTACCTATAATCATCCCCTGACGTTCCCTCTTTGCTCCGCTACTTAATCCTGTTGTACTCATAAAATTTTAATCTGTTAATATACCGTAAATATTTAATAATTGAATTCGAGTACAAATATACAACATTTAATAGCCGTTGTCAAGGGGTAAAGGTTAAAAAACTAAACATTCTTTGTTACGGGGAGTTTTTTTATTAGGGAATTTAGGGAATTTAGGGAATTTAGGGAATTTAAGGAGAGGCAGTGCTGTATGGTAGGCCTAATCCCTAAACTCCCTAAACTCCTTAAATTCCCTAGGTAGCATACAACGCCCAACCCGCAACGCCCCTCCACAGCGCGAGACCTTTTTGTTGTTAGAAGGGGTTAGGCTTGGCCTCGACATGAAAATAGCCCGGATGGGACATACTTGACGTATTTCCCATTCGGGCTATTGATTGAGAGGTCGAGAATGACCCCTTATCACAACAAAAACACAAAAACACAAAAACACACACGTTAGTGGTTGTGCGCGATGTGCGCGATGTGTTTTTTGTGCGCGGTGTTCGCGGTGTGCGCGTTGTTCGCGGTGTTCGCGGTGTGTTTTTTTTGTTAGAGAATTTAGGGAAATTAGGGAATTTAGGGAGAGAACAGCACGCCGCCAACCCCCAATCCCTAAACTCCCTAAACTCCTTAAACTCCCTAACAATGACTACGTACCACAGCAAACGACCTCCCAGATTGCCACGAGCCTTGCGGCTCTCGCAATGACCCCTTTCTCCACCCCCTCATAAACTCCGCGCGCGCGATTATTTATAAATATTATGTGCTAGCTATTGCAAGTCTCATAAATTTTTACTACTTTTGTGGGCAACAAAAAAATGTAATACCTTAAATTTACCTGATATGTCATTTATTGATGAAAGGGTACTGCCAACAGGTCTCACATTTGATGATGTGTTGCTCGTACCAGCCTATTCGGAGGTTCTTCCTCGCGAGGTTTCGACACAGGCTCGATTCTCTCGAAACATCACACTGAACATACCTATCGTCTCTGCGGCGATGGATACCGTTACGGAGGCTACGCTCGCCATCGCCTTGGCGCGTGAGGGTGGCATCGGCGTCATCCACAAGAATATGTCTATCGCGGCGCAGGCGGCGCACGTACGCCGTGTGAAGCGTGCCGAGAGTGGCATGATTTACGACCCTGTAACAATCCTCAAGGACAACACCGTGGGTGATGCCCTACAGCTTATGCAGGAGAATAAGATTGGTGGTATCCCTGTTGTAGATGCCCAAGGTTACCTCATCGGCATCGTCACTAACCGCGACCTCCGCTTCCAGAGCGACATGGAGCGTAAGATTGAGGAGGTGATGACAAAGGAGAACATCGTAACTACACACGACACCGACCTCAAGCGTGCCGCAGAGGTACTCCTACAAAACAAGATTGAGAAGCTCCCTGTGGTGGATAACAACGGTAAGCTCATAGGCCTTATCACCTACCGCGACATCACAAAGCTCAAGGATAACCCTATGGCCTGCAAGGATGCCAAGGGTCGTCTTCGCGTTGCCGCAGGCATCGGCATAACCCCTGACGCCATGGAGCGCGTAGCAGCCCTCGTAGCCGAGGAGGTAGATGCCGTAGTCCTCGACTCGGCACACGGACACACCAAGGGCGTGGTGACACTCCTCAAGCAGATAAAGGCTACATACCCTAACCTCGATGTGGTATGCGGAAACATCGCCACCGCCGAGGCGGCAAAATACCTCGTGGAGAATGGCGCCGATGGCATCAAGGTAGGTATCGGCCCTGGCTCTATATGCACCACACGTATCATCGCTGGTGTTGGCGTGCCACAGCTCTCGGCAATATATGCCGCAAGCACCGAGGCCAAGAAGGCAGGCGTGCCTATCATCGCCGATGGTGGTCTCCGCTACTCGGGAGATATCGTCAAGGCCCTCGCCGCAGGTGGTAACTGCGTCATGGTAGGCTCTATGTTTGCCGGCACCGAGGAGTCTCCAGGTGAGACTATCATCTACAACGGCCGTAAGTTCAAGGCATACCGTGGCATGGGCTCTATAGACGCCATGAAGGCAGGATCCGCAGACCGCTACTTCCAGAAGGGCTCCGAGGGTAACATCATGAAGCTTGTTCCCGAGGGTATCGTGGGCCGCGTGCCTTTCAAGGGTAAGCTCTCCGAGACCGTATACCAGCTTGTCGGCGGTATTCGCGCAGGTATGGGCTACTGTGGTGCCAAGGATATCGAGACTCTGCAGACTGCACGTTTCATCCGCATCACCTCTAGTGGTGTCACCGAGAACCATCCTCACGACATTACTATTACTTCGGAGACGCCTAATTACTCTCGCGGCGAGTAATCTT
>JAEIGA010012543.1_pt1 | contig 12862 bp, 12 predicted proteins | sample 9270691 | NCBI WGS metagenome assembly JAEIGA01 (sample SAMN17057246, study PRJNA624740) | gut metagenome | biome: biome; isolation source: fecal sample | host: Bos grunniens | place: China: Xizang | collected 2019 | reverse complement strand
GGCATACTTGCCAAAGACAGCGGGTATGAGCGCTGCTTCATACAGCTTCCGCTTCCAGGGTGGTGCAACAGGTATTGATAATGTAGTTGTAGAGAATGGTGCAAAGGCTATCTTCGACCTCACCGGCCGTCGTGTAGAGAATATCACCGCTCCCGGTATCTACATTGTAAACGGCAAAAAGGTTTTGGTAAAGTAAAATTACCAAAAGCTCGATAAAGCCTACAGCAAATAGTCGTGCGCCGTGTGGCGCAAGTCACACCGCACGGGTTGCGAAGAGTAGGCTTTGTCAAGGTTTTGCTCCTGTAATTATCAAAAGCTCGATAAAGCCTTTGGGGCAGAGTTTCTCAGCCCCAAAGGCCAAAATAAACGAAATAAAAAATATCAGATATGAAGAAAACTTATGTATCACCTCTCTTTGCAGAGGTAAACGTAGAGACCGAGGCAATGCTTGCAGCCTCATTGAATGTCGGAGACAATGAACAGACAGTAGATACATCTACTCCCGGAGCCCAGCTCGACGGCGGTCGTCGCGGTGAATGGGGCAACCTGTGGAAGTAACAATAAAGGCGAGGAAAAATTTTCCTCGCCTTTATTGTTACTTCCGGGTTGCCCTATCGCGAGTTTTGCAGTGAACGTCGCAGGCCGCATCGCAGAAAGTGATGCCCTGCGATTTTACAACGTGCTACTCTTTATCTCTTTCAACAACTCCTGTTGTTTCTCATTTAACACAGGAAGCTGCACCTTCAATGTAACAATGAGGTCGCCACAGACACCTTCTTTGCGGTAGGCAGGCAATCCTTTTCCCTTGAGCCGCAGTTTGCTGTCGGGCTGTGTGCCGGGCCTGACAGTTGCTATTGCTGTGCTGTCGAGAGTGGGGACGGATATGTTGCCGCCAAGAATCAAAGTGTAAATATCGGCAACAACGGTTACATGAAGGTCATTGCCGTTCCTTGTAAATGTGCTGTCGTTCTCTATGCGGAATGTTATATAAAGGTCGCCATGCTTCCCTGAACCGCCGGTCGTTCCATATCCCTTGAGTTTTATGCGCTGTCCATCGGCTATGCCGGCAGGGACTGTAATGCGTATGTTCCTGCCGTTGACAGAGAATGTGTGTTTGCGTGTCGTGGCAATGTCGCGAAGTGAAAGCCGAAGCGTTGCGCTCAGGTCCTCTCCTCTGTTCCCCTGTGTGCTGCCGAATGCATCGCTACCGAAAAGTTGCTCAAAGAAATCGCTGAATCCGCTTGCATTGCCGGCTCTGCCGCTGAAATCACCGAATCCGCTGAATCCTCCGAAGTCGTATCCGCCCATTCCGTCGTTGCTGTACTGCCGTCGTTGTGCCTCATACTCTTCGGCATGTCTCCAGTTCTCGCCATACTCGTCATATTTCTTTCGCTTTTCGGGGTCGCCAAGAACCTCATTCGCCTCATTGATTTCCTGAAACCGTTCCTTGGCATCGGGGTCGTCCTTATTTATGTCGGGGTGGTACCGCTTTGCCATTCTGCGGTATGCCTTTCTTATCTCCTCCTGGGAGGCTTCTTTGCCTACTCCAAGAACCTTGTAGTAATCTATGAATGCCATAATGCAGTTTTTATAGTGAACAAGAAAAAGCGTGCTCTTGTTGCGATGTCGCAAATTCAAAACAACTTATAAGAGTGCGAAATAATATTTAAACAGCTTGTGATTATTTGGCGGTTTGGGGATAAATGAACTATATTCGCGGCAGAAACATAAAAACAGACAAAATGACAAAGAAATTTCTCAATCTGCTGCTCATGCTTTTATGCGTGGCATCTTTTACGGCTTGCAGCGATGATGACGGTGACGGCTATAATGCCAACGCTGCAGTGACACCATACGAGCCACTTCCCGGACGTATTGTCGCATCACTGAAGACTACCAATGAAATCGACGGGCGCGAATACTCCTGGGAACACCGTTTTGAATATGACACGCTCGGACGTGTGAAGGAGATTAATTCGTATATGTGTCATCATCGTCTGTTAGAGTTCGATAATGTCGACAGGTTCTACAAATGTTATATTAATTCGAATGCAAAGTACTACTACAGGGGCAATGTCTTTGAGGTCAAGTATAATGTAACGCGTGAGTATCCCGACTATCCCGACTGGAATACCAAGGAGAATGGCACCGATGAGGGTGTGTTCAATGGCAGTGGTGTGCTCACGAAGTTTGCCAATATGGATTTCGAGTATTCAAGAACGGCGTTGCAGAAGGCGTTTGTAGACAACGGACGCAGGTATGATGTCATCCGCGACCAGAGTGGAAACATAAAGGGGTACATGCTCTTCAATTCTGTTGAGGACACCCTCTTGGTTGACAGGAGCAGGGATTTTATGTATTCGCGCTACAGGAACAAGACCAATTTTGACTTTTCGGGATATTTCGGATGCTGGGGAGTTGAACAGGCAATATATGCAAACCGTTCGCAGTACTATGCTTCATACCAGCTTGCTGCATTCGGAATGTTGGGGGCGACAAGCAACGACCTTCCGATGTATACTGTTGTGCGCGACGAAAAGGGCAATGTTGTGAAAGATGGCGGTGGAAATGAGATTTACGTTGCCGGAGAATGGAGTTTTGACGAAAAAAATTATCCGGTGCTGTTTGTAGATGCTTCGGGGAGGAGAACCGAAATAAGATACGAAGATTAAGCTGCAATACATCATATCAAATATGGAGAATGGAGGCCGGTACCGGTCTCCATTCTCTACATTTGATTGTCCTATTTGCACAGATAGTCGAGATACTTTGTGATTGCTTCCTGACAAACGGGGCAGAAGTCGGTCAGTGCCTTCATCATACATTCGGGCCATCCGCGGTATATCCCTTTCTCAAGGTATCCTCCTCCTTCGTATGCTCCAATCTTCCAATCCTTCTCATCTGTGCCCGGTTCTATCGTGGTCGGCACGGGAGTGCCTTCGGCAATCTTTTTCTCCCACTTGCCGTTGAAATCGACAAAGCGTGTGAGGTTGGCCTCCCATGGTTCAACCCCCTCGGGGTATAGGGCGCTGACGGTGTTGCCTGTCTCGATGTATTCGTCGCCGAGTCCCATGAGCGAGTGTCCGAATTCATGTATATATACCTCACCGGTGCGTCCTGTCTTGCCGGCAGAGCCGAGCCCATAGAAATTGTATATTCCTCCACCGCCATATTTGTCGGTGTTGGTGAGTATGAAGATGCTTTCGTATGGTGCTGCTGAAGCTATGTCGCGTACCTTCTGGAATTCTTCGGTCATCTGGTAGCGTTCGCTGTTGAAGGTGAAGAAACGGCAGTCGAGCAGTGTCTTGCTCCATTTGCCGAATCCGGGCATGCTTATTCCGCTCTCTTGCGAGGGTGCCCACACGGCACGGATGTTTATGCGGTGCTTGTTCTGCGTGAATGGGCTGTAGAAGAAAAGTGCATCGCACCACATCCTGCACGCCTGCATGAACTTCTCCTTTTCGTCCGCGGTAAAACCGTCGGGCAGAAGGACTATGTCGAGGCTGTGGGCAATATCTCCTCCTGTATGGATATCGATGCATTCATGGGTGGTGTTCCCGGTGCGTATGTTGTAGTCGTTCACGGAAACTTCCTGGGAATATCTCTTTTCCCACTCTTTGCTCTTCTTGTTGCGTGCATAGAACTCTATCCTGAAATTGTTTCTCGGCTCCGGGAAAATGACACTCTCGGGAAATGAACGCTCTGATACTGTGGCTTCAGGGGTGGTCTGCCACTCATTGAACAGGGTGCAGTAGTTGTTCTTGTATATGACTTTTCCTGTAGCGGAATCTATAATGCTGAAATATTGTTCGCCATAGTCGAACGGGTTGATTAAGGAGACATGCGAACCTGCCCATATGCCTTCGCGTATTACTCTGTCGAAATAATAGTTTTCTGTGCTGCTGTTGCCGGCATGATGAAAATCGAAACGCATGGTGTTGCCGGTGAAATGTGTCTCATAGATGATACCTGTCTCTGTGTCTGTATTGTTCCCGATTGCCGCTGTTGCAGCTGCAGCATGGGAGAACATCAAGGCTGCTGCAGCTAAAATAATGTATCTTTTCTTCATTTTTCAAGTGTTATTGTAGTCTTTTGTCGCGAATATAGCCAACAATCTCCTTTTTTGCAGAATTTTGTAATAAAATATTTTAAATAATTGATGTTTTGGCGCTTTATGATTAATTTTGCAGCGGTAAAAAAGAGTACTAACTAAAAACTATAGAACAATGAGAAAACTTTTTGTTTTTGCAGTGGCAATGTGTACATTCGCTGCATTTACTTCGTGCAAGTCGTCAAAGGATGCTGATTTCAAGACTGCATACGACCAGGCGCGTCAGGCTGAACTTGCCGAGGGACAGAGTCAGGAGAGCGAGCCTGTGGAAATAGCTCCGGTGGCATCGGCTACAAAGAGCGCACAGGAGAATATCGATACATCGTACCGCACAGAGAAGGTGGTTCTCTCTTCGGGAACCGAGGGCTCGTTGAAGGCTTTCAGCGTGGTGTGCGGCAGTTTCTCATCAAAGGAAAATTCAGAAAAACTGCGTTCAACGCTTCTCGATGAGGGCTATGCTGCGATTGTGGTGCAGAACCCTGCTACAGGCATGTATCGCGTAGTGTGCGCATCTTACGATACAAAGGAGGATGCTGCCGAGGCACGTGCACAGTTCAAGGCCGATCATCCTCAGAATGACGATTTTCAGAAGGCTTGGCTGCTTTATAACAAGTGATGACGGCCGTTGCCGGAATGTTTGCAATGCCGGTATTGCCCGGGAAGATTTGTTTTACTGATAAATGCGGCGTGTGAGAGTGCTCGCTCTTGCACTGCCGTTTGTTATGTTTATGAAAGAAATGCCTACAGAGGGCTATAGAGTGCGTGAATACTCTCAGCCTGTAAAAAGATATTGCCAGACACTTGACCTCAAGGATAACCCTGAACTAATTGCCGAATACCGCCGCCGTCACAGCAACGGCGAGGCTTGGAGCGAGATTCTTTGGGGTATACGCGAAGTGGGTATCCTGGAAATGGAGATATATATAGTCGGCACACGACTATTCATGATAGTGGAGGCTCCGCTCGACTTCAATTGGGACGAAGCGATGTCGCGCCTCTCCACGTTGTCGCGCCAGCAGGAGTGGGAGGATTATATGTCGGAGTTCCAACAGGCTGCTCCCGGCAGCTCTTCGAATGAGAAATGGCGCATGATGGAAAGAATGTTTTATCTGTACGGCGAGAATGACAAATAACAATACAAATAAACCGAAACTGGTGGAGAAACGCTATCTTCTGCCTTTTATTCTGGTGACATCGCTTTTTGCGTTATGGGGGTTTGCCAATGATATTACTCACCCCATGGTTGCCACTTTCCAGACGTTGATGGAACTGCCGGCAGCAGAGGCTTCTATGCTGCAGCTTGCTTTCTATGGCGGATATGCTACAATGGCTGTTCCGGCAGCTCTCTTTATACGCAAGTACAGTTACAAGAACGGAATCCTGTTGGGGCTCGGTCTTTATGCACTTGGTGCATTCCTCTTTATTCCGGCTGCGCAGTGCCAGGAGTTCTTCTTCTTTTGCATAGCACTGTATATCCTCACTTTCGGTCTTGCTTTCCTTGAGACAGTGGCGAATCCGCTGATTCTTTCGTTAGGAGCAAAGGAGACATCGACACGTCGTCTCAATATTGCACAGTCTTTCAACCCTGTCGGCTCTTTGTCGGGAATGGCAGTTGCATCGATGCTGGTGTTGCCACAGCTTCTGTCCGACAAACGTGATGCGGCCGGAGAGGTTATTTATCATGGGTTGAGCGTTGCCGAGAAATCGGAAATACGTTTGCACGACCTTGCCATAATACGCGACCCTTATGTGGCTATCGGTCTTGTGGTTCTCGCTGTCTTTGTGGTGTTCCTTTTCGTGAAAATACCTAACATGCAGGGTGGCGAAATGAAGAAGAGCAGCAGCAGAGAGACTTTGTCGCGCCTTTGGAGCAACGGGATTTACCGCAGAGGTGTCATTTCACAGGTGTTCTATGTGGCGGCGCAGATAATGGTGTGGACTTTCATCATACACTATGCCGACCACCTCGGTATCGACAAGGCTACAGCGCAGAACTATAATATCTGCGCCATGATAATGTTCCTTTGCAGCCGTTTCATCACTACATATCTCATGAAGTACTTCAACTCACGCACATTGCTTGCCATTTTCGGAGCCGGTGCCGTGTGTACAACATTGGGCGCTACATTCATTGTGGGCATGACCGGTCTCTACTGTCTGGTGGCTACAAGTTTCTTCATGTCGCTGATGTTCCCCACGATATATGGTATCGCTCTTGAGAATGTAGACGAGGAGGATACCACTCTTGGTGCTGCGTTCCTTGTCATGGCTATTGTCGGAGGTGCTTTGCTTCCTCCGCTTCAGGGTGCTGTGATTGACTTGAAGACTATAGCAGGCATGCCGGCTGTGAACGTTTCGTTCCTGTTGCCTATGTGCTGTTTCTTTGTGGTGATGCTCTACGGCATGTATACACGCAGGGCGTTGAAATAGGAGTTGCGGGATGGCACGATTGCTTGCGATAGACTACGGAAAGAAACGCACGGGCTTGGCTGTGACCGATGAACTTCAGATAATAGCCAACGGCCTTGGTACGGTAGCTACATCGACACTTGTCGATTATCTGCTCGATTATGTGAAACGTGAACCTGTGGAGCGCATAATCGTGGGATTGCCCAAACAAATGAACAATGAACCGTCGGAAAATATGTGCCGCATAACGCCGTTCGTCAACAGGTTACGTAAGTTGCTGCCCGATATTCCGATAGAGTTCCACGATGAACGTTTTACGTCGGTTCTTGCACACCGTGCAATCCTTGACTCGGGAATAGGCAAGATGGCACGCCGTAACAAGGAACTTGTAGATGAGATAAGCGCAACGATAATACTGCAGTCCTATATGGAAAGCAAGAGGATGCGCGGATTGTGATTATGACCAAATTGAAAATTAACAAATTCTGATATAAAATATGATACTTCCTATCTACCTGTACGGACAACCTGTGTTGAGAAAGGTTGCCGAGGATATAACACCTGAATATCCCGAACTCAAGGAGTTGATTGAAAATATGTTTGAGACTATGTACAAGGCCGAGGGCATTGGGCTTGCTGCACCGCAGATAGGCCTTGCGATACGTCTTGTGGTTATAGACCTCGACGTGCTTTCGGAGGACTTCCCGGAATATAAGGAGTTCCGCAGGGTGTATATAAATGCACACATCTTAGAGACATCGGATGAGACCGGTTCGATGGAAGAGGGGTGCTTGAGTCTGCCGGGTATTCACGAAAAGGTTACACGTCCTTTGAGAATCCATGTGCGCTACATGGATGAGAACTTTGTTGAGCACGAAGAATGGGTCGAAGGGTATCTTGCACGTGTGATGCAGCATGAATTTGACCACCTCGAAGGAAAAGTGTTCTCGGACAGGATATCTCCACTGCGTCGCCAGATGAACAAGAACCGGCTTAATAATCTTGCCAAAGGCAAGGTGGAGTGTTCCTATAAGACAAAGCGTGTGCTGCGATGAATGTCCGTAGGGCGCTAATCACGTTTCTCATGGCGTTGCCGTTGCTTGTGTGTAATGCGCAACTGAACACGGCGCGTGTAATGGACATAGGGCGTAATGCGCTCTATTTCGAGGATTATGTGCTCTCTATACAGTATTTCAATAAAGTGATTGATGCCAAACCGTTCCTGCATGAACCTTACTTCTTCCGCGGTTTGGCGAAATACAATCTCGATGATTTTGTGGGTGCCTGCAAAGACTTGTCTGTGGCTATAGAGAAGAATCCTTATGTGGCACGATGCTATCAACTGCGAGGGCTGTGTCTTGCACATATGGACAGCGTGGCTGCCGCGGAAAAGGATTTTGCGATGGCAATAAAATATGACCCACAGAACAGCAATATATGGCAGAACTGTGCGGCTGTTGCGATGAATGCCGGCGAATGGGACAGGGCATCTGTTGTGATAGATTCGCTTCTTGCCTTTTCGCCACGTAACAGCGAGGCATATATGATGCGTGCGCAGGTTGCGATTAATATGGGTGATACGGTGCTGGCGGAATCCATGTCGGATATGGCGGTGAAGTATGACGGCTTCTCGCCCGATGTGTACGAAATGCGCGCAATGATTAGGTCGGCCGTCGGTGAATATCAGCAGGCTGAGGCTGATTTTGACAAGGTGGTGGAACTGATGCCTTCAAGAAGCAGCAGTTACATAAACCGTGCTCTTGTGAGATACCACCGCAATAATCTGCGTGGAGCCATGGAAGATTATGATATGGCGCTTTATGTTGAACCCGGAAGTTTCTATGCCCATTATAACAGGGGTCTGCTACGCATGATGTTGGGTGATGATGACCTTGCTCTCGAAGATTTCGGAAAAGTGCTTGAGATAGATGAGGACAATACTATGGCACGTTTCAACCGTGCTCTTTTGCGGAGCAATACGGGAGACTACAAGGGTGCGATAGAGGACTATGACCGCGTTATTGCTGATTATCCTAATTTTGAATATGCATACAAATGCCGTGCCGAAGCAAAACGCAAATATGGTGACACAAAAGGGGCTGATGCCGATGAACGGTGGCTGTTGAAGCGACAGTTGGACATATATAACAATGGGGTGGCACAGACCGAAGAATATTCAGCCGACAAGGACAAGACAAGAAAACGCTCCGATGAGAATGTGCGCAACTACAATAAGATGGTTGTCGCTGACGACAAGTATTCCAGGAAGTTCACGACGGAGTATCGTGGAAAGGTGCAGAACCGCAATGTATTCGTGGAACTCGAACCGATGTTTGTGCTCACGTACTATAAAAAGAATGAAGAACTTGAAAAGGTTTCACACTTCTATGAACCGGTTGAGGAACTGAATGCTCTGGCGATGCTGGAACAGCCTATTCTGTTGACAAATGCCGAACGTGCATTGGCCGAGAAAGAGGTTGAACGTCACTTCGCATATATCGACGTGCGCTCAAAGAGCATAGCTGATGAACCTGCTGTAACGATTCACCGCGTGCTGCGTGCGATAGACTGCTATCTTGTGAAGGATATGGAGGCCGCAATGTCCGACCTCAACGCTGTCGAGGCAATAGGGGAGAAGAACTGGTATCTCTATTTCGTGCGCTCCTATGTGAGGTTCCGAATGCTTGAGACGATGCATATAAATGAGGTCAATGATGCAGACGGTTACAATACAATGCATGAGAATGCATTGCCCGACCTTGATTACAGGCTCGTTAAGGCCGACCTTGACCGTGTAGTGGAGATGAAACCCGATTTTGCCTATGCATATTTCAACAGAGCTAATGTGTTGGCTAAATTGAACGATTTTAAATCGGCGATAGTCGATTACTCAAAAGCTGTTGAACTGAATGACCGTTTTGCCGAGGCTTATTTCAACCGTGGGCTTGCAAAGATATATACGGGAAATACCGAGGGCGGTGTCTCCGACCTCAGTAAGGCTGGGGAACTTGGCATGTTTCAGGCCTATAATATCATAAAGCGTTTCATGAACCGTTGATGATTATAGGGAACTGCTTGAATTTTGCCGAACCGTATCGAGGCAATTGTGAAATAATCTGCAAGCAGTTTTAAAAAGCATTGCAAGTGTTGCTTTTTCATCGGCTATTCGCTATCTTTGCACTAAACTGCTGAAATAGTCTGCACTCGCTGTGAATGCCGCATGCGACCGTTGCAGCAGGGTAGCGGTGGTTTATTTTTGTTAACAATGTAATAATAACTATATGATTAAGATTTCATTTAACGGTGATGTGCGCGAGTTTGCCGCTGAAGGCAAGTCGTACATAGAACTTATATCTTCGGTTGACCCGAAGCTGCTGAATTCCTATGTGGCAGTAAAGGACGGCGAAAATGTTGTCGATTTGCGTGATGTCCCTGCAGACGGTGCATGTGTGGAACTGCTCGGTTTAGAGACAAAAGAGGCTCTGAATGTACTGCGACACACTGCAACACATATAATGGCTGAGGCTGTAAAGCATCTGTTCCCCGAAGCGAAACTTACAATCGGTCCGGCAACGGAAACCGGTTTCTTCTATGACTTCGAGTGTACTCCGTTTACAAAGGAGAATCTTGAGGCTATCGAGAAGGAGATGAAGAAAATAATCAAGCAGAGTCCACGTATCGAGCGCAAGGAACTGAGTCGCGAAGATGCTGTCGAGCTGATGAGGGCCAAGAATGAGCCTTATAAACTTGAACTGATTGATGCTATCCCCGAAGGTGAGCGCATAACAATATATTCACAGGACGATTTTGTAGACCTGTGCATGGGACCTCACTTGTTGAATACGCGTCTTATAAAGGGTTTCAAACTGCTTTCGGCTTCTACAACATATTGGCGTGGCGACAAGAACAACCCTTCGCTGTCGCGTATCTATGGTACAGCATTCTTTACAAAAGAGGACCTGGAGGCTTATCTTGCGCATCTTGAGCATATCAAGAATATCGACCATAACAAAATAGGACGTGAGATGGAACTGTTTACAACAGTCGATGTCATCGGTCAGGGATTGCCGTTGCTCATGCCCAAGGGTGCGAAGATCGTCCAGACTCTGCAACGTTGGATTGAGGACCTTGAGGATAATGAGTGGGGATATATCCGCACAAAGACTCCTCTCATGGCAAAGAGTGACCTTTACAAGATTTCAGGTCACTGGGACCATTACAAGGATGGCATGTTCGTGCTCGGTGATGAGGAGACTGACAAGGAGGTGTTCGCATTGCGTCCGATGACATGCCCCTTCCAGTATTATGTGTACAAGGCGACGCACCATTCATACCGCGACCTGCCGTTGCGCTATAGCGAGACTTCTACTCTGTTCAGAAACGAGGATTCGGGTGAGATGCACGGTCTTACACGTGTGCGCCAGTTCACAATCAGCGAGGGACACCTTATCGTGCGCCCCGACCAGATGGTCGAGGAGTTCAAGAAATGTCTTGCTCTCGCAAAGCATGTAATGGTGACTCTCGGCTTGCAGGACGATGTTACATATGTCCTTGCAAAGTGGGACCCGGAGAACCGTACAAAGTATATCGGTGAAGCCGAAGTGTGGGAAGAGACACAACAGCACATACGCGAAATGCTCACCGAGCTTGAAATACCTTTCATTGAGGAAGTTGGCGGTGCTGCATTCTATGGTCCCAAGGTCGATATCAATGCCAAGAATGTGTACGGCAAGGAGGATACTATGATTACCGTACAATGGGATGCCCTGTTGGCTGCACAGTTCGACATGTATTATGTAGACCAGAACGGCGAGAAAGTACGTCCTTATATCATTCACCGTACAAGTATGGGCTGCTATGAGCGTACTCTTGCATGGCTCATCGAGAAATATGAAGGTAAATTCCCGACATGGCTTGCTCCCGAACAGGTTCGTGTGTTGCCAATCTCGGAAAAATATGGCGACTATGCCAATGAGGTAGCTGCCGAGCTCAAGAAGAACGGTGTGCTTGTGCATGTCGACAACCGTTCGGAAAAAATCGGATACAAGATTCGTGAGGCACGCAACAACCGTGTTCCATATATGCTTGTGCTGGGTCAACAGGAGGAAGAGAACCGCACTGTTGCTGTCCGTAGCCGTTTTGCAGGTGATGAGGGCGTGAAGCCCATTGCCGAGTTTGTGCAAGCTGTCTGCGAGGAGATTCGCACACGTACCATCCGCAAGGAAGTTGCTGCGACAGAATAATATGTTGTACATGAATTAAAGGAAATGACTCAAGAATAAAATTCTGTGTACGCTACTTTGAAGTCTTGATTTACCTCGGTAAAGTGCGGTTTCAATAACTTGGCGAGTTTTGAATTTTATCTTTCTTTCCTGCCACATAATATGGTGACCCAAAAGAAGAATGATGGGTCACCATATTGTTTTCTTTCTTCTTGTCGCTTTTCCTCTTTTGGCGTTTCGTGGTAACCATGCAGACAATAGACTGTTTTTTTTGCCATGTGAGTGAAAAAAAAGTGAAACTGCTTCGTTATGTGATAAATAAATGATAAATTTGCACCCGATTATGAAAGGTTATGCCCGTACACGGGTGAAAATAGAAAGGAACTTATATATTTTTTAATGAAGAACGACAATCTGAAGAACCAGTATCGTGTAAACGAACAGATTCGTGCCAATGAAGTGCGTATTGTTGGCGATGACATTGAATCTGTAGTAATGCCATTGCACAAGGCTTTGAGCCTTGCCGAAGAGAAAGAGTTGGACCTTGTTGAAATCTCTCCGACAGCCAATCCGCCTGTTTGTCGACTTATAGAATATTCAAAGTTCCTTTACCAAATGAAAAAACGCCAGAAGGAGCAGAAAGCAAAACAGGTGAAGATTGATGTCAAGGAGATTCGTTTCGGACCACAGACCGATGAACACGACTACAACTTCAAACTGAAACATGCGATAAGTTTCCTCAAGGACGGTGACAAGGTCAAGGCCTATGTGTTTTTCAAAGGACGTTCAATACTTTTCAAGGAACAGGGCGAGATTCTTCTCCTGCGTTTCGCGAAAGACCTTGAAGAGTATGGCAAGGTTGATTCAATGCCGGTTCTCGAAGGAAAGCGCATGACAATAATGCTGTCGGCAAAGAAAGCAACTCCTGCCAAGAAGGAGAAACCGGCAAAGCCGGCCGAACCCGTAAATGAAAATTAAGAAAGCGAGTAGTGTTGGATAGTACGCTACCGATAATTGTTAACTAATAATTTTTTTAAAAAAATGCCAAAAGTTAAGACTAACTCCGGTGCCAAAAAAAGATTCGCTCTTACCGGAACAGGTAAAATCAAAAGAAAGCATG
>JAEIGA010012542.1_pt1 | contig 12862 bp, 12 predicted proteins | sample 9270691 | NCBI WGS metagenome assembly JAEIGA01 (sample SAMN17057246, study PRJNA624740) | gut metagenome | biome: biome; isolation source: fecal sample | host: Bos grunniens | place: China: Xizang | collected 2019 | reverse complement strand
TGCCAGCCATCTTGCTGGTGTCGAGATTCTCAAGATGAAGTAAATCTGAATTGAAAATCAGATAAAAAAAAATTATATTTGCAATGCTGTTAGGGGTGCTGAGCAATTGTGGCTCGGCTGAGATTATACCCTATGAACCTGATATGTATAATGACAGCGCAGGGAAACGGTATGGTATTCATTGTTTTATCGGCTTGGATAAGGCCGTTCTCTCTGGGTTGTATAATAACTTTAAAACAATGAAAACCACAATCTCTTCCGACGTGCTTTCTGCAGCAATCGCTGCTGTGAGGACTCAGAGCCCTCTCGTGCACAACATCACCAACTATGTAGTAATGAACAACAGCGCCAATGCTCTTCTGGCTATTGGTGCGTCTCCTGTCATGGCCCACTGGGTGAGCGAAATGGAGGAGATGACAGCCATCGCAGGGGCACTGGTCATCAACATCGGAACCCTTGATGACAAATGGATTGAGGGAATGATTGCTGCAGGCAAAGCAGCAAACAAAAGAGGAACTCCCATCGTATTGGATCCTGTCGGTGCCGGAGCTACAAGTCAGAGGACAAAAGCAGCCTGGGAGATAATTGATCTGTGTCATCCGACAATCATCAGAGGTAACGGAAGCGAAATCATGGCTCTTGTTGATGCCGGCATTAAGAGCAAAGGAGTGGACAGCAGTGCTTCGAGTGATGATGCTCTTGAAGCAGCCCGCAAACTGGCTTCTGAGACAGGTGCTGTAGTCGTGATCAGCGGTGAGACAGACTATATAACAAACGGAAACGAAGTCTATACCGTGGAAGGCGGACATCCCATAATGACCTCAGTTACAGGAATGGGCTGCACTTCAACTGCTCTTGTCGGTGCCTTTGCAGCAGTGGAACCGAACGCGATGGTAGCTGCAACAGCAGCAATGGCTGTGATGAGTCTTGTCGGAGAAAGAGCAGCTGCCAATGCACGCGGAAACGGCTCAATGCAGGTTCAGTTCCTGGACGAACTCTACAATCTCACTACTCTATAAATCCATCATCTGATCGATCGGATATTTCTTAAACAAGATTGCCAGGCAAGACAGCAAAGACGTAAGACTATGAAACTGAACATGAAAGAATTATTAAAGCTATATCTGGTGACTGACCGAAATCTGTCACTCGGAAGAGATCTGGAGGAGGTTGTATCCGAAGCTGTAAAAGGCGGTGTGACCATTGTCCAGTTACGAGAAAAAGATGCTTCCACCGGGGAATTCGTAGAATTGGCACGCAAGCTTATGGCGCTCCTTAAACCCCTTGGCATTCCTTTGATTATCAACGACAGGGTGGATGTCGCTCTTGCCGCAGATGCTGACGGAGTGCATATCGGCCAGTCTGACATGCCGTACGAAATTGCCAGGAAACTCCTAGGTCCTGATAAGATTATAGGACTGTCTGTGGAAAGTTTCGAAGACATTGAAGCTGCCAATGAACTTGATGTAGATTATATAGGTATCTCGCCCGTATATGGAACTCCCACAAAGACTGATACAGCAGAACCATTCGGTCTGGAGGGACTTCGCAAGGCGGTGAGGATGTCAGCGCACCCTACAGTTGCAATCGGAGGAATGAATAAAGATACAATAGCAGATGTTATAGCCACTGGAGCAGATGGGGTAGCAGTTGTGTCTGCTATCTGTTCGGCAGAAGAAATAAGCGAAGCAACATCAGAACTAAAAGCAATCGTGGATACTGATGCTGTCGGTAGCTGGAGTCATGAAGTATGGAAAAAGTCGGCAGCCATATATGAAGCTATTCTTGAGTTGAAATTCCTTAAAGAATTGTCTGACGGAACTTTAAGCAATGAAGTATTTGGCCGTTACATTGCTCAAGATAAGATATATCTGAAGAATTACTATCATCAGATGAATATGCTTGCCGAAATGATGAACAATGTGAATGACAGGAATCTTTTCCTCTCGTTCGCCCAAAGCGGAATGGAAGGAGAAGCTGCAATGCATGACCTGCTGATCAACAGATACGGCATTGATACTCAGGTTGAATCTTCAAGAGTCACATCAGACTACAATGCACATATATGCAAAGGTATAGCAACTGGAAACCCTTGCATCGCATTGGCGGCTGTGCTTCCCTGCATGTGGATATATAACCGGGTGGGACTGCATATATTGAATCATTCCACACTTGATGGCAACCCGTTTAAAGAGTGGATACTTGAATATGGTCAGGAGGAATTCACGATCGGCGTAAATCAGGTCCTGGAAATGATAGACGCAATGGCTGCAGATGCTGACGGACAGACCAAAGATATGATGGATTACTACTACCTGAAGTCTGCTCTATATGAATACGCATTTTGGGATTATGGATATTGTGGCGATACGAAGTCGTATGACTACACAGATTCTTTGAAGGAATGGCTATGAGTGCAAGAGGTGAATTCGGGTTTATTGAATATATAAAAGAACATTTCGGGGTTTCCGAAGGGGTGGTCGGTATCGGTGATGACTGTGCTATCATGCCTTGCGGTGAGGATGAGCTCATATATTCAACTGATATGCTTATGGAGGGTGTGCATTTTCTACGTGATTCGGCCACACCTGAGGATATAGGCTGGAAGTCTCTTGCAGTAAATCTCAGCGACATAGCCGCTATGGGAGGCATGCCTGAAGCGACGTTCTTGTCCATTGCCCTGCCAAAGGATGCACAAGGGGAGTGGGCGGAACGTTTTATTGCCGGATATGCCCAGCTGAGCCATCAGTTTGGTGTGCAGCTGCTCGGTGGTGATACAACATCTTCTCTTCGCGATATAGCAATCAATGTGGGTGTTCTTGGACGTGCTCCGCGAGGAAAGTCTGTCAGACGAAGTGGCGCCAATATAGGAGACAGCATATACGTGACTGGTCCTCTTGGCAATTCCGCAGGCGGTCTGCAAGCAATCCTGAATGGCTGGGAGAGGACTCCTGAAATCGTTTCTTTGATTGAAAGTCATATCAGGCCAATGCCACGACTGTCTGAGGGCGCAGCACTTATGAGAACCGGATTGGTCGGCGCCATGATGGACATTTCCGACGGTATTGCATCCGACTTGAGGCATATAGTGAAGGCTTCCAATGTTGGAGCACAAGTTGCTCTGGATAAGCTTCCTATATCATCTGACCTAAAGTTAATATGCAATACTTATGGACTTGACGTACATACTCTTGCAACGGGTGGCGGAGAGGATTATGAACTGCTGTTTACTGCCCCTGAAGGCATTGAAAAATTGCTTGATTTTCCGGTATATCAGATTGGTGAAATTGTAGCAGAGGAAAAGTTGTTCTGGACTATGAACAACACCGTTGTTGACTTTAGCACTAAGGGATTCAATCATTTTTAGAATACTGAATGTGAAATGTCAACTAAAAGGATTTTTAAACTATAAAGCATTTACTAAACAACTTATATGACTATGAAAAAGAATTACTACAGAGTATTGACAATTGCGGGCAGCGATTCCGGCGGCGGTGCCGGAATCCAGGCTGACATCAAGGCAATCAGCGCAATGGGCTGCTATGCAGCGTCAGCAATCACAGCTGTGACTGTACAGAATACAATCGGTGTGCAGGCTGTTCATCCTGTGCCACTTGATGTATTGGAAGGCCAGATAGACTCAGTTCTATCAGACATTGGAGCTGACGCTATAAAGATAGGTATGCTCCATTCTGCTGAGGTGGTCAAAGTGGTTGCCAGAATGATTGAAAAATATGGAATACGTAATGTGGTTCTTGATCCTGTAATGGTCTCGACTTCCGGACACAGGCTTATTGAAGACAGTGCTGTGGAAGTGCTTAAAGATCGACTTATGCCACTGGCGAGAGTTCTGACACCAAATGTGCCTGAGGCCGAAATACTCATCGGCAAAAAAATCTCAGGCGAGCAGGATTTTCCGGTAGTTGCCAAGAATCTTGCACAGAAGTATGGTCTATCTGTATTTCTCAAAGCTGGACACCTCAATGGAGACACCCTGACAGATTATTTCTATAACGCAGAGGACGGCAGCATGACGTTACTGTCATCAAGACGAGTTGAGACACCAAACACCCACGGAACCGGCTGCACACTGTCCTCAGCCTTTGCTGCTGCATTGGCCAAGGAACAGAAGTCAATCACAGCTACTATAGGTCAAGATTTGACAAATGCTGCAAAATCAGCCAAATCATATCTCGAACAGGCCATAATCTCAGGAGCCGACTACGAAATCGGCCACGGTCATGGCCCCGTCAATCATTTCTGGGACAGTAAAATGTAAATCATTATCCATCAACACTTTACAGAAACTGCGTGCCGCCAAAAGGGAGCACGCGGTATTCGTAACTAACTGAATACCAACTCACTACATTTCACGCAAAAAAGATACTGCTATTCCCAAAACATTAATTATCTTCGCAAAAGGGTACATACAACCCACAAATATGCCCCAAACATCAAGAATAACCACAACAAACACCGGCCCGATAACAATGACCAGTCTGCAACAGATTCAGAAAATATACGAAGAACTCCTCGAACTTTCGGATGAGGAAAAGAAGGTGGTGCTGCCACGATTCTTCAAGACTGGGAAAGGGGAGTATGGAGAAGGGGATAAGTTTATTGGTGTGATTGTTCCGAATGTACGCTATGTGGCCAAAGCATATAAAGGCTGTAGTTTGGAAACGGTGGAAGGACTTCTTGAAAACGAATGGCATGAATGCAGGCTTTGTGCATTGCTTATTCTAAGGGAAAAGTTCAAGAAATCACCTGAGGAAATCACTAAATTCTACCTATCCCACACCAAAGGCATAAATAACTGGGACTTAGTGGACTTATCTGCACCATATATATTAGGCACCTACCTGGTTAATAGTCCTGATAGAAAAGTGCTGTATGATCTCGCGAAATCAAATATAATGTGGGAGCAGCGTATCGCAATTGTATCCACCTTGATGCTGATCCGCAACAATAAGTTTGGAGACACAATCAGACTTGCGGAACAACTGATGGATTCTAAACATGACCTGATGCATAAAGCCATCGGCTGGATGCTCCGCGAAGTCGGCAAACGTGACGAAAGCCAACTCAAGTCATTCCTGGAAAAGCACTGCAGAACGATGCCTCGCACTATGCTACGTTATGCTATAGAAAAATTCCCTCCGCATGTCCGTCTGGAATACATGCAGAGGGGATAATATGTATGCAACAATCACAACTAAAGTTCCTGCAACTCTCTGATCTGATCAAGAATTTCAGTAGCTTTCTTGACAATTTTACGGTTGATTCTGAATCCGAGAACACCGCCAATGACTACACCTATTGCAGCTCCTGAGAGGAATCCTGTCTTTATTGGACTCGGTTCCATGCATACAAGTCCCTCATAACCGAGCCAGGCTGACCAGATAAGGATCATTGGAAGAGCGATCTTGTACCACTCGTGATAATGAGTCTTGACTTTACTCAATGTTTGGGCGACTTGCACAAGATTTCCTTGTCCAAAATCAAGTTTCATGAGGGTGTACCTTTGTTTGATGGTCAATCCAAGACACACTGCCAACATTATATCTGAAGCTACGATAAAGTAAAGTGAAAAACCGAATTTATAGAATATCCATGTACAATATGGAACGGAAAGTGCACCCATACATATTACCGAGGTAATGGTTCTGGTTATATCCGATCTCTTGGCTTTCATTGAGTTACGGATATGTGAATCGTTGATGATTGTCTGTTTTTCAAGTTTATTCTTGAGGATGGCGACCTGCGAGCGCATCTGCTCAAGTTCCTGTGAGAATATCATATTTTCCATTTTTGTGCAATTTATTCGTTAGACATCTTCTTGAGCTGATCCTTGATGCGCACCAGACGCACCGAAACATTCTTGGCCGAGATTCCGACAATGGCACCGATCTCATCATAGCTGAGGTTTTCAAGCCAAAGAAGGACAATAGCCCTATCAAAAGGTCCCAACTTGTTGATACGGTTTCTCAACATCTGAACCTGCCTGCTATCCTCATCTGAATCATCGAAAAGATTAATGTCCATGGACAATGGCAGGGATTCCACCTTGCGGTCTTTTTTCCTTTCTGAAGAAATACAAGTATTCAGACTGACACGATATATCCATGTCCTGACATTGCTGTCCCCACGAAATTTAGGGTACCCCTTCCACAGGTTGATAAGAATCTCCTGATAGAGATCCGCCACCTCGTCCGGGTTGTTGGAGAACATATAACAGACCGTATATATCGTGCCTTTATGTTCCTTTACGGTTTGTGCGAATTCAAGTTCCATCTCAATTGATTTTAGTTTTGCACATTAGACGCACAATTTAGTGATTTGCTACAAGAAAAGAGAAAATTTTTTGACAACTTTGAATCAAAGATATGTGAAATTGTTGTAATGATCTAAAGTTCAGAGCATAATTAACTATATTTGTTACATCAACCACATAGAACAACACACATGGACAGAAGAGAATTTCTAAAGACAGGAATGTTTGCAGCTGCCACTGCGGGTCTGTCACCTGTGCTGCAGAGCTGGGTTCCGGTTCATAACTGGAGCGGATACGACTTCGGAAACGGTCCTGTAGTCAAAGACAGACTTTATCAGGGACCTTTCGGATGCTATAGGCCGGAGGACTTCTTTGGAGGATGGTGTTTCCAGACCACACAGCCAGGCCGCCAGCAGATCAACTGCATGGGTATGGGTATGACAACCTATATTTCCGGCGATTTCGGAGCCCCTGTTGTACCAGGCAAATCCCTTGAAGAGACAATTGACGGCTTATTCCAATTTCCATTAGGTACAAAAGTATATATTCGTCCTAACTGGCGTCATATCCAGAAACGCAAAGGCCGTCTGGATTTTGACGACTATTGGAAGATAACAATGGAAAAATCCCTTCAATATGGAAAACGAGTGGGCATCCGCATAATGCTCAACAATCCGGATACTCTTGAAAATGCTCTTCCGGACTTTGTGCTCAAGAAAGTTCCTCTTCACAAGTTGAAAGGTTCTTGGACAGGCGACCCGTCTCAGGTGCGTTTCCAGCACGAACATCTTCAGCCAGAATATAATGATTATCTGATCGGCTATTTTGAAGAAATGCAGCAGCTTCTGGCCGAGAAGTACAATGGAGGACCTGAAATCGAAATGGTTGACACCCATCATTTCGGACTTTGGGGCGAAGGTCACGCCTGGCCATACGAGGGACACAATTTCCCTACAAATAAAGATGCCGAGGAAACCTTCTTGAAAATATATGAAATCCAGCAGAATGCATGGACAAAAGTACCGTTGGTGACCAATGTGCAGCCTGATTTCAATAATGTAGGGCAGTCTGCCGTAATAGACCGTTCAGTTCGTGACGGCAACTGGCTTCGCAGGGATTCAATTCTCGTTCAGCCCGAATGTATCGAAGCCATCAGCAACCGTCCTCCTTGGGTGGCAGCTATCTGTGAGGGAGCAATGAGCAGAGGTAATGATGTAAGCTCACCTCTGGACCAGAATGGAGTCCCACGTGGAGATGTGATCGTTTCTCATGTCAAGGACCTCAGGGCAAACTACTACTCGCTGTGGAACTTCCACGCCATCAACCCAGATCATCTATGGACATATTATCGTCAGTATCCTGACGTGCTTGATGACCTGAACAGACGTATCGGATTCCGTGTCAGACCTTCATGGATCTGGACATCCAATGATGGAGAGGGAAGAGAGAACCTGATTTTTGGAATGGTCAACGATGGAATTTCAGCAGTTCCAGGAGTTCTGCGCCTGACCGTATTCACAGACGATGGCAGCGTGAACGTAGGAGGTTGCCTGGATGCCGGATATCCACTACCCAAAGGCATACGTTCCGCTATGATCACTCTTCCCAAAGGGGTGACAGCCGAGAATGGCAATCTTAAACTTAAGGCTGAAATAGAGGTTAAAGGTGTTCTTCATCCTGTGCCTATCGCAGCTGCAAACGGGGTAAACCCGGATGGTTCATTGAATATAATCCGTAATATCAACGACTGATGGACAGAAGGGATTTTTTAAAGACCGGTCTGGCGGCATCTGCTGCCATCGGATTGACCCCATCTCTCAAGGGATGGGTTCCACAACATAATTGGCATAAGTATGATTTCGGTCCTGGTCCTCAGGTTAAAGACCGTCTATATCAGGGTCCGTTTCCTTCATATGCACCCGAAGACTATTTCGGAGAAGAACCTGTCGTGATCCAATATACGCTTCCAGGTAAACAGCTTCTCAATGCATATGGCATGGGCCTTACAACCTATATTTCAGGAGATTACGGTGCACCTATAGTGCCAGGAGAATCGCTTGAAACCACAATCGACAAACTTGTACGCTATCCACTTGGAACAAAGGCGTATATACGCCCGAATTGGCGTCATCTTCAGAAAAAGGAAGGCGTTCTTGAGTTTGATGATTATTGGAAGATCACTTTGGAGAAAGCGGCTGAGTATGGCAAACGAGTGATATTCAGAGTTATGCTCTGCAATCCTGACACATTGGAGAATGCACTTCCGGACTTCGTACTGAAAAAGGTTCCTCTTGACCGTCTGAAAGGCGAGTGGAAAGGAGACCCTTCACAGCCAAGATTCCAGCACGAACATTTCCAGCCACGCTATAATGAATATCTGATAGGATATTTTGAAGAACTTCAGAATCTGCTTGCAGAACAGTATAATGGAAGCGCAGTAATTGAATGTGTTGACACAAATATGTTCGGTTTCTGGGGTGAAGGTCATGCATGGCCATACGAGGGACATAACTTCCCGAACAAGAAGGCTGCTGAAGATACATTCCTCAAGATATATGACATTCAGCAGGCAGCATGGACCCATGTTCCTCTTCTGACAAATGTGGAGCCGGATCATAGCGGTGTGGGCAATTCAGCCCTCGTAGACAGGACCATCAGAGACCACAACTGGCTGCGTCGAGACACCATCCTCGTCGATACCGAAAGTATCGAGCAGTTGTGCAACCGACCATCATGGTGCGGAGCTTTCGTTGAGAATGCGATGATCAGAGGTAATGCATCCACATATAAGTTCGACAGTTTCGGACGTCCTACAGGAGATGATATCATCTATCACGCAATGGATGCAGGAGCAAACTACTATTCACTATGGAGTTTCCACAGCATCTGCGCGGAAAATCTTGAAGAATATCATAGACTCTATCCAGAAGCTCTGGATGAACTTGCAAGCAGAATCGGCTATCGCGTGAGACCTTCATACATCTGGCATGGACAGGACAAGGAAGGTTTGGATTATCTTATCATAGGAATGGTCAATGACGGCATTGCAGGTGTGCCGGGAGTGTTACGTCTGACCTTATTCACTGACGAGGGCGTGGTATGCAGCGGTTGCCTGGATGCAGGATATCCGGAAGCAGGTGGTGGAGTGCGCTCAGGAATGATGTATCTGCCAAAGGGTATGGACTGGAATAATGGCAGCCTTCGTCTGAAGGTTGAACTGGAAGTGAAGGGAATGCTGCATCCGGTTCCAATGGCCGTTGCAGAACCTCTGAATCCTGACGGTTCACTGACCATCAGAAAGACTCTTTAATGAATCACACTTAAACAAGAGTCAACAGTTGCTTGAAGTCATCGATGACCCAAGTGGCCTCAGAAAGGCTTTCAGGACTGCCTGTTCCATAGGTAACTCCGCATGTACGACAGCCTGCATTGATGCCCATCCTGATATCGAACATGGTATCTCCAACCATGATTGCTTCTTCACAGTTGAAACCGAATTCAGACAAAGTCCTGTAAATGGCCTCTGGATTCGGTTTTCCTTCATTTACATCATTAGCACTCAGGACTAGAGAGATAAGATCTGTCAGATTAAGGTTTCTTATATAATCGTTCAATGATGGATTGCTTCGGCTGCTGGCAACAGTCAATACAATGCCGCGATTTTTAAGTTCACGCAGGGTCTCAAGCACATTTGGATAGAGCTGCACAGGTTCAGCTGCATTGATGATATCAAAACACCTTTTATGAGTCTGGGCATACAAGTCGAAATCAATGTCACATTCAGGGAACAGCACCGGCAGAATCTCAACCATTCTGAGTCCTATCATCGAAGCACACTGTTCGTCTGTACGAGCAGGAAGGTCAAGTTCCTTGATGGTAGCCTGCATTGTCTTGATAATCACACTTGTCGTGTCGGCCAAAGTTCCGTCAAAGTCAAAAATACAGAGTTTTGTGTGCAGCATATTGATGTGTATTAATTCACAAATATAGAACTAATTATAGTAAATAATGTGTAAATTTGTTGAAACATTACGTTGTATATGATATACTTTGATACAGATTATATGTCTGGAGCTCATCCCAAGGTAATGGAGCGCCTGATACAGACCAATACAGATCAGACTTCCGGATACGGAACAGACAAATATACAGAACATGCCAAGCAGCTTATCAGAGAGGCATGCGGAGCACCTGATGCAAGGGTGTATTTCCTTGTAGGTGGAACTCAGACCAACTCAACAGTGATTGATGGAGTTCTGGCAAGACACGAGGGAGTCCTTTGCGCAGAAAGCGGACATATCAATGTGCATGAGTCTGGAGCTATTGAAGCAACCGGCCACAAGGTGCTCACCCTTCCATCATATGAAGGAAAGGTCTCAGCAGGGGATGTGAAGAACTTCATCAAGACATTCTACAATGACGACACATACGAGCACATGGTGGCTCCAGGCATGCTATACATCTCATTTCCAACCGAATATGGTACAATATATTCATTAAAGGAACTCGAAGATATCAGCACAGCGTGTCACGAAGCCAATATTCCTCTTTTCATTGACGGAGCAAGGCTTGGATATGGACTGGCAGCTGATGGTTCAGATGTAACTATTAAGGATATTGCTCGTCTAAGCGATGTTTTCTATATCGGAGGCACCAAGGTAGGAGCCCTTTTCGGAGAGGCTGTCGTAATCACGAATCCTGATCTGCTGAAGAATTTCACTCCACTGGTAAAGCAGCATGGAGCATTGATGGCTAAGGGACGTCTGCTTGGAGTGCAGTTCGAGGCATTATTCACTGACGGATTGTACGAAAAAATCTCTAAAGAATGTGTCCAAAGAGCCATCAGACTTAGAAATCTCTTTGTCGGTAAGGGATATAAGATTGAGGTCGATTCTCCTACCAACCAGCAGTTCTTCAGGCTGCCAAATGCTGTAGTAGATGCCTTGAAAACTGAAGTCAGCTTTGAAATGTGGGGGCCAAGAGGGGAGACGGAAAGCGTTGTGCGTTTCGTTACAGGTTGGACAACAACTGATCAGGACATCGATAGGCTGAAGGAAATACTCTATGGAATATAATCACCTAATAATAAATTTGTCAAAACTATAATTCAACACAACTATGTTACATATCATCGATCATCCGCTTGTGCAGCACAAGCTCAGCATCATGCGTAATAAGAATACATCAACTAATGAGTTCCGCGAATTGCTTAGAGAAATTTCTCTTTTCATGGGTTATGAGGTCACTCGCGATTTCCCATTGACTTACGAGGAGATTGAAACACCTCTTATGAAGATGAATGCACCTAAACTTGCAGGAAAGAAGGTTATCATTGCTCCTATTCTCAGAGCAGGCCTCGGAATGGTTGACGGTCTCTTGACACTCATGCCGTCAGCACGCGTCGGTCATATCGGAATGTACCGAGATGAAGAGACTTGTGAACCTGTATTCTACTATTATAAGATGCCAGCAGGCAAGGACCGCCTTGTTATCGTAACAGATCCTATGCTCGCAACCGGCGGCAGCGCAATCGACGCAATCAACCGCCTCAAGGACGATGGTTTCACTCAGATCAGACTGATGTGTCTGGTAGCATCTCCACAGGGAGTGAAAGCAGTCCAGGCAGCTCATCCGGATGTAGACATCTATCTTGCATCACTCGACCAGGACATGAACGAGAAGAAATATATTCTTCCAGGCCTCGGGGACGCCGGCGACAGAATCTTCGGAACAAAATAACCAGATCAACTGTGTTGTCTGCATACCAACTTTACCAATACCTCCGTGACATGATTGGAGCATTTTTATGTCACGGAGATGCAGAAAAACAATCAAAACATCCAAATTTCACTACCTCCGTGACATGAATCGTTGATTTTCGTGTCACGGAGTGAGCGTAACGAACGGAACCCTCTGGAATCACTTTCATACACCGGTTATATATAAAAAGGGTGACCGCAAAACAGCCACCCCTAATAAGTATGTAAGCATATATGATTACTTCACAAGAATATAAGTAGTCTCTGGCTGAGCAGTACCGGTGAGAACACCGTCAACCACCTTGAACTCAACTCCATATACTGTATCAGTGTAAACGCCGTCTGCAAGACCGGTTGCAAGAGCCACCTCATTAGCCTCAAGAGCAAAGTTCACTACTGCTGCACCCTTGTCGCCACGGTTTACAAGCACAACTTCACCATCTTCAGCAATCTTGATATCCTCAAGCTGACCATTCATAGCCTGACGGAACTTATTGACAGCTACTACCTCTGGATGGAAAAACTCGTCGTTACCACGTGCACCAAGGAGGTTATCACCAAAGTAATTATCACGGGTTGAATTCATCGGACGGCTGTAGAAGAGAGGAGTACCGTTCTGGCGTGCAGTAAGGAACACCCAACCGGTGCGGATCTGAGCATCAGTAAGGCCAGCACTCTCATTCGCATTACAATATGTGTCGTGGCTCTCAATCCATGTTGTAAGATACTCAGGAGCAGCTCTGTGGTACCATGAAAGGATGTCAATATCCTTTGCACTTCTCTTCCAGAGCACCTCACGAAGAACATGTCCATAAGAAGATGCTGTCTG
>JAEIGA010012541.1_pt1 | contig 12863 bp, 9 predicted proteins | sample 9270691 | NCBI WGS metagenome assembly JAEIGA01 (sample SAMN17057246, study PRJNA624740) | gut metagenome | biome: biome; isolation source: fecal sample | host: Bos grunniens | place: China: Xizang | collected 2019 | reverse complement strand
GAACTCATCCACGGCATCACCGAGGAGTACAACATGACCACCATTATCAACACCCACGACATGAACTCCGTCATGGGCATAGGCGAACACATTATATATATATATGAAGGAGAACTGGAATGGGTGGGTAACAAGAACCAGGTAATGTCCTCAACCAACGAACGCCTCACCTCCTTCATCTTCGCCAGCGACCTGCTCCGCAAGGTCAAGGATGCACACCAGTGATGAACGGATGCGCGGTTAACGGTGAGCGCTGAGCGGTAAAGTTGAATAAATAAATCACACGTATCGCGATGCCTTCGCACATGAAGATATAGATAAGAACAAGGGACGCAGCGTGCTGCGTCCCTATTGTTTTATCCATTAACAGAATCTATCATCTGTACTCTGTCATCTAATCCACCAGCGGCCGCGGGTGTAGACTACGGGCAGAACGATTTCCTCACGGGTGCTGTCGCCGAACTGGACATCGAGGTAGACCATGGATACGGAATCCACCATAGTGTCGCGCTCTGCCTTGGCTGCGAGAATGCCGCCACGGAGCTCTCTTTCCTCGTGCAGGAACTGCTCCATGAGGTCCACAAACTGGCTGTACTTGCAACTGTCCATGTACATGGTCTCCTGCATATTGTCAACATAAGCCTGCGCCTGCCCCTCAGCGAGAAGACCATAGAAATGCTCCGCCGCTTCCCTTGAACCCTGGGAACTGAAATCGGCAAGCACATTCCTCTCCTCAGCACACGAGAAGAGCAGCAACAGGGACGTCAGAATATAGGCAGCTTTTTTCATCGCTATTCCCCCTGTCGCTTACTTCTGTCTTATGAACACATTGATGGGACAGCCGTTGAAGTCCCAGCGCTCGCGTATCTTGTTCTCAAGGAAACGACGGTATGGTTCCTTGACATACTGGGGCAGATTGGCATAGAACACGAATGTGGGAACATGTGTGTCCGGTATCTGCGAGCAGTACTTGATCTTGATATACTTGCCCTTGATTGATGGTGGAGGATATGCCTCGATGAGGGGAAGCATCTCCTCGTTGAGCTTGCCGGTGCTGACACGGCGGCGGCGGTTCTCATACACCTCCTTGGCGGTCTCCAGCACCTTGAAGATGCGCTGCTTGGTGAGCGCAGAGGCAAAGATGATGGGGAAGTCGGTGAAAGGTGCCATGCGCTCGCGAATGGCTTCCTCGAAAGTCTTCATGACAACTGTAGACTTGTCCTCCACAAGGTCCCACTTGTTGATGACAACGACCAGCGACTTGTTGTTCTTCTGTATCAGCTGGAAAATGTTCATGTCCTGAGACTCTATGCCTCGGGTGGCATCTATCATGAGCACGCACACATCGGAATTCTCGATGGCACGGATGGAGCGCATAACACTGTAGAACTCAAGGTCCTCGTTGACCTTGCTCTTCTTGCGTATACCTGCAGTGTCCACCAGATAGAAGTCGAAGCCGAACTTGTCGTAACGTGTATAGATGCTGTCGCGTGTTGTTCCAGCTATATCGGTAACGATATGGCGGTCCTCGCCTATGAAGGCATTGATAAGACTGGACTTGCCTGCATTGGGGCGGCCTACAACAGCAAAACGGGGGATGTTCTCCTCCGGTGTCTCCTCGCTGTTCTTGGGCAGGCTGCTGATGATGAGGTCGAGCAAGTCGCCTGTACCGCTACCTGTGGCAGCACTGATGCAGTGAGGGTCGCCAAGACCAAGGGCATAGAACTCTGCTGCCAGGTACACCTCGTTGTTGTCCACCTTGTTGCATACCAGTATTACGGGTTTCTTGGTACGGCGCAGAATACCTGCCACAGCCTCGTCAAGGTCGGTCACACCGTTATGGCCGTCCACGAGGAACAGGATAACGTCGGCCTCGTCTGTGGCCAGCTGCACCTGCTTGCGGATTTCCTCCTCGAATATATCGTCGCTGTTTACCACCCATCCACCGGTGTCCACAACGGAAAACTCGTTCTTGCCCCACTCGCACTTGCCATACTGGCGGTCGCGCGTGGTGCCTGCCTCGTCACTTACTATGGCGTGGCGCGTCTGAGTGAGTCGGTTGAAGAGCGTACTCTTGCCGACATTGGGTCTTCCTACTATCGCTACTAAATTTGACATCGTTGTATTGTTTTTGAGAGTTAGTCTTGGTGTTGTTTTTTTTTGGGGGGATTTTATAGGATTTCTAGGCTTTCTAGACCTACTAGAATTACTAGGATTACTAGGATTACTAGTGCAACTATAAAAAATTTAGCCTAATCCCCCAGATCGTAGCCGTACTGCTTCATGGCCTTGGAACTCTGGCGCCAGTCCTTGTCGACCTTGACGAAGATTTCCAGGTAGATGCTCTTGCCGAAGAACTTCTCCAGAGACTTGCGTGCTTCAGTACTCACCTTCTTCAGCGCAACGCCCTTGTGGCCTATGATAATGCCCTTCTGCGAGTCGCGCTCCACATAGATTACGGCATTGATGTGGATATTCTTCTCTGTCTCCTTGAAGGACTCCACGACAACCTCCACGCTGTAAGGTATCTCCTTGTCGTAATAGAGCAGAACCTTCTCGCGTATAATCTCGTTGACAAAGAAGCGGGCGGGTTTGTCGGTCCACTGGTCCTTGTCGAAATAGGCTGGCGACTCGGGGAGCAGTTCCTTGATGCGTCCCAGCAACTGGTCAACACCGAAACGGTGCAAGGCAGAGATTGGCATCACCTCGGCCTGAGGCAGTATCTGGTGCCATTCATCGTACTTGGCCTGCAGAGCCTGCGGATTGCTGAGGTCTATCTTGTTGATGACCACAATGATGGGCACCTTCATGTGCTGAACCTTCTCGATGAAGTCGCTGTTCTTGTCGGGTGTCTCCACCATATCTGTAACGTAGAGGAGCACATCGGCATCCTGCAAGGCGGATACAGAGAACTGGAGCATCTGCTCCTGCAACTTGTAGTTAGGCTTTAGCACACCAGGGGTGTCGGAGAAGCATATCTGCATCTCTGGGGTATTAAGGATGCCCATAATGCGGTGGCGTGTGGTTTGTGCCTTGAATGTGGCTATGCTGATACGTTCTCCCACCAGCAAGTTCATGAGCGTTGACTTGCCCACATTGGGATTACCCACGATATTCACAAAACCCGCCTTATGGCCTTGCTTGACATCTATGCCCATTGTCGTACAGTTTGTATTTTAATAGTATTCTTCTGCCTGAAAGTCGCGCACACGCGTATATATAATTCCCCATCGGCAGACGAAAGGGAATAATGAGGCTTTGATGTGGGTAAAAAATAAAGCCGTAGAGTATCCGCAACAGGTGCAGGTGCTCATACGGCAATATTTATAGACCCTTTGAATCGGCTAATCGTTAGAATTAAGCCTCCTTCTCAACTGCCAGCTTGCCACGGTAGTAACCGCAAGAGGGACATACTGTGTGGTAAACGTAGAACTCACCGCAGTTTGAACATACTGCCAATGCAGGAGCTACTGCCTTGTCATGGGTTCTTCTTTTGAGAGTACGAGTCTTTGACTGTCTTCTTTTAGGATGTGCCATTTTCTTTTATTCTTTATTATTAGTTTTTGTTTTCAACTGTTCTAATGCAGCCCATCGGGGATCTACAGGCTTTTCCTGACCTGCTCCGCTGAGCTTCTCGACGATTGCAGCATCGCACTGCCCCTCGGGGTGCACATGGCGCATGGGGATTCCCAAGGCAACCATCTCGTACAGATACCACGAAAGATCCAAGACACCGGGATTCTCGGCCACGGTTATCAGATCGCCATCGTCTTCATCTTCTTCGCCAAGTCTGGCGCTTAGACTGCATTCTCCATGGACGGGCAAGCTCATCGGTTCCAGACAACGGTCGCACTCCACTTCCACCCGGCCTTCAAACTGGAAATCCAACTCAAAAGCCTCGGAGGTCCGTTTCACCCGCAGTGCCACCTCAACCTGTCCTTTCTCTATTTCTGGCCCATGAACGGCGGAGAAGAAGTCGTCCGAAAGCACCCAGCGATGCGACACAGCATCCTCTGTCATGCTTTTCAAATCCACTTTGTAGCCGTACACTTTATCCATCGGGGTGCAAAGATACGACTTTTTAATGAATTCCGCCAAACTTAAAGCGTCTTTTTTTCTTTACTGTTCAAAATCTTCGCCTTACGACCTCAGTTCTATGCGAAAAACGGTTCCGGTTTCGGGCGAACTGCTCTTAACATAGATGCGCCCGCGGTGATATTCCTCCACAATCCTCTTGGCCAAAGACAGGCCCAGCCCCCACCCTCTTGACTTAGTTGTAAAACCGGGCAGGAAGATTGTCTTCCATCTGCCGGAAGGAATACCCTTTCCAGTATCCGCCACCTCAATGGCACATTGATTAGCCTCCTGCCTGACTGTTATGGTTATACTGCCTTTGCTTTCCATGGCGTCTATAGCATTCTTGCATAGGTTCTCCACCACCCACTCAAACAAAGGAGCGCACAGAGGAATCTCAACCTGCTCTTCCGGCATGTCTGCAGCTATGGCAACATGGTTACTGGCACGGTTCCTGATATAATCCACCACATGCGACACGACCTCCCTGACGTCAGCGCTCTTGAGTTCGGGCAGGGAACCTATTTTGGAAAAGCGCTCGGCTATGAGCTGAAGGCGCTCCACATCGCGTCCCATTTCTGGAATAAGCACATCGTCGGGATATGTTTCGCGAAGCACCTCCACCCAGGCCATCAGGCTGCTGATGGGCGTGCCCAACTGATGCGCCGTCTCCTTGGACAGGCCCACCCACACCTTGTTCTGTTCGGATTTCTTGCTACTGAGCAAGGCATATATTGCCACCATCACAAAAACAAGCACGATGCCCAGTTGCACATATGGCCATAGGGCGAGCCTGCGGAGAAGCAGCGAATCGGCATAGTAGACATCCATCCATTCCTTTTCCGACAAGGCTATGCGTATGGAATGAGGAAGCGCTTCGCTTTCTTCCTCTACGTTGCGCTCCATCTGCACGCACCCCTCAGCATCCACCACCTTTACCGGAATGGTATTGTTGCTGTTCAGCACCTTCAGCACCAGCGAGAGGTCTGCATTGGAGTCCGCCTCACCAAGAGAGCGCATGGCCTCGGCCCAGGTTTCCATTTTCACCTGTTCCTCGCGCTTCAGGTCGCGAACCAGATAATGGCTCACCACCAGCGAAGCCACACTGAGCAGCACCGCTGCTATTATCAGTGCTATCCTTACCCGCTTTATTCTATCTGCCCATTGCATACATACAAATAACGCTGACAGGAGGCATTTTATTATACAAGGTGCCTGTTTTTTATCCACCTCACATCATCTTATAAGTTTCCATATAAGAAAACTGCAGTTTCCCAACAAGGAAACTCGAGTTCTCCAACAGGGAAACTCATACACGCTTGATAAGATGCCTTTTCCTGATTTCAGCAGCAGACGTTTTTTGCTTCATTCGCTGAAAAGATTTACGCCTTATCTCCAGGCATACTGTTGAGGTTTACGGTTTCCTTGATTCCATGCTGTGAGTGTTGACACTTTCGTTCAGGTGAAACAGCAGGAGTCCGCACTCGTTGTTCGGCAAGAAAAGAACATCATACTTATTTTATTACACGCACACGACAGTATTCTCATTTATTTATCCTACCTTTGCACGCATTAAACATTTCAAGAACATGAAAAAAAGACTTAATCACATACTGAGTACCGTTTTTGCCGTACTGGCGTCAATAGTTCTTTCGTCTTGCGACAAAGACATACCGCAGCCCAACGACTCTCTCAAAGAGAATACCGTCATAGTGTACATGGGAGCGGAAAATTCCCTGTATGGCTTCAGCAACAACGACCTGAACGAAATGTTGCTGGGTTCAAAGGACATCCCCGACAATTGCCAGGTTGTGGTCTTCCGAGACGACAGAAGCATGCCTTCCATCTTCCTGTTCAACAAGAAGGGCGAGACCATATGGAAGGAGTACACAACAGACCTGAACAGCGCAGATCCCGCCACAATGAAATCGGTGCTCAAGGAAATCGTCAAAGGCTTCCCTTCCAAGAAATACTCGCTGGTGCTTTGGAGCCATGGCTCGGGCTGGATAGACGAACCCAACAATTCCAGGTCTGTCATCGTGGACAACGGAACCAACAGCACTGCCAACAAAGGCAGTTGGATAGAAATCAGCGAACTGGCCGGCATACTGTCCTCTCTGCCGCACATGGAGTACATTTTCTTCGACGCATGCTACATGCAGAGCGTGGAAGTGGCTTCCCAACTGTACAGCCACACCTCCTACATCATAGGTTCGCCCACCGAAATCCCCGGCGAGGGCGCCCCATACCATCTGATTATGAAATCCTTGTGCCAGGCAAACCCACAGGGCATAATCGATGGTTACGCATCGGCATACGGAACATCCCATGGCGTACTTCTCTCTGCCGTCTCATGCGAGGACTTTCCTGAATTCTGCACAAAAACAGCAAAGTACATCCCCTCTGCATTCCCCAAAGACAACATGCCCAGAACAGCGGGCATACAGATTTACGCTCCCGCCTACGGCACCTCATACAGCACCCAGCGTGCCATGCCCGTACCCTACGACATGCGCTCGGCCATGCACAGAGTGCTCAACGAAGAAGACTATACCGCATGGGAAATGGCATGGAAGAAGGCCATACTATATCCCACTTGGGCCTATAGTTGGGACAGCATGTACAGTCCTTCCACCCACGGCAATTTCCACTGCTCCATGCAGGACAAGGAACACTACGGAGGAATATCCATGCACATACCCAATGTAAAATACGACGCAAAGGGTTGGAACAGAGATTTTCAGCATACTCCTTGGTATGAAATGACCAATTGGAAGCAAACTGGCTGGTAAATTCTGCCTATTTACATTATTTAATAAAGAAGAACTGGGATATTACGGCTTTTTTTATTAAATTTGCACTAGAAAGAACAAAACAACTCTCACACAAATGCTATTCAGTAAAGAAACATACATAGCCCGCCGCCAGGTTCTGAGCCAGCGCATCAAGTCGGGTCTCATCGTACTGATGGGCAACAACCTGTCGCCCGTCAACTACCCTGCCAATGCATATCGTTTCCGCCAGGACAGTTCCTTCCTGTACTACTTCGGCCAGCACCGTGAAGGCCTGGTGGGCGTGATTGACACCGACGAGAACAAGGAATGGCTCATCGGCAACGACATCGACATCGAGGACATCGTTTGGTTCGGCAGCGTGGACAGTGTAGCCGACATGGCAGCACAGTGCGGAGTACAGAACTCTGCACCCATGGCAAAGCTGAAGGAACTCATAGACAAGACCGTTGCTCAGGGGCGCAAGGTACACTTCCTGCCTCCCTACCGCCACGATCTGATGATCCAGCTGATGGACCTCACCGGCATACATCCCTCCGAGCAGCGTGCCAAGGCAAGCCTGGAACTCATCATGGCTGTCATAGACCAGCGCGCCGTGAAGTCGGCAGAGGAGATTCTGGAGATAGAGCGTGCATGCGCCATCGGTTATGAGATGCACACCACCGCCATGAAGATGGCACGCCCCGGCATCACCGAGCAGGAGATATGCGGACGCATCTCGGGCATAGCATCGGCAAAGGGCTGTATGGTATCATTCTCGCCCATCGTGACAATGCACGGTGAGATTATGCACGGCTATCCAAGTCCTGCACCTCTGGAGGAGGGTCGTCTGCTCCTGTGCGACTGTGGTGCTGAGACAAACGAGAACTACTGCTCCGACCACACACGCACCACTCCCATTGGCGGACGCTTTACCCAGCGCCAGCGCGAAATATACAGTATCGTGGAGGAATGCCACGACCTGGCTCTCTCCGTGGCTGCACCTGGTGTGAAATGGATGGACGTGCACATGGACGTTTGCCGTCTGATGGCAACACGCCTGAAGGAACTGGGACTTATGAAGGGCGATGTGGAAGAGGCCGTACGCCAGGGTGCGCATGCCATGTTCCTGCCCCACGGCCTTGGTCACATGATGGGCATGGACGTGCACGACATGGAAGGTCTGGGACAGATCTACGTGGGCTTCGACGAGGAGACCCGTCCCAATCTGGAGCAGTTCGGCACCAACTGCCTGCGATGCGGCCGTCGCCTGCAGGAAGGCTGGGTGATGACCGACGAGCCTGGTATATACTTCATCCCTGCACTCATCGACGACTGGAGAGCAAAAGGTCTGCACAAGGACTTCATCAACTACGACCTGCTGGAGACCTACAAGGACTTCGGTGGCATACGTCTGGAGGACGATATCCTCATCACCAAGGACGGCTGCCGCTTCATCGGAGACAAGCTCATCCCCTACCACATCAACGAGGTGGAGGAGTTCATCAACAAGGCATAGAAACACCAGAATAGCCAGCAATACTGGCCATTCTTTTTACAACAGCAAATACAAACCAATTAAATACATAATCCAATGAACAAGTTTCTCTTAATGGCAGTTGCAGCAGTATGCTCACTGCCCACAATGGCCCAGAAGGCCGACTCTCTCGTGTTCACCACTGTGTTGGAGAACCCCGTAACCAGCATCAAGAACCAGAACAACTCTGGTACCTGCTGGAGCTACTCTGCTCTTGCATTCCTGGAGAGCGAGGTTCTGAAGAAGGACCCCAGCAAGACCGACATCGACCTGTGCGAGTCTTTCCTCGTTAGCAAGACCTACACCGACCGTGCCGACCGCAACGTACGCACTCATGGCGATGCAAGCTTCAGCCAGGGCGGTTCTTTCTACGATGCCATCTTCTGCATGGAGCGCTACGGTTTCATCCCCGAGGGTATCATGCCCTACCCCATCACCCCCTATGGTGACTCTCTGTTCAACTTCACCAACTTCTTCCCTCCCATGGAGGCTTACATCAAGGCTATCGCTACAAGCAACGCCAAGAAGATCAACCCCATCTGGAAGAAGGACGTGCAGGGTATGCTGGACAACTACTTCGGTCAGTGCCCCACAGAGTTTGAATACAAGGGCAAGAAGTACACTCCCCAGAGCTTTGTGAAGGACTACCTGCAGCTGGACCCCAACGACTACGTGTCTCTGACCAGCTACACACATCATCCCTTCTATTCTCAGTTCGTACTGGAGATTCAGGACAACTGGCGCTGGGCTACCAGCTACAACCTGCCTCTGGACGAGTTCATGCGTGTAATGGAAGAAGGCGTGAAGAAGGGATACACCTTTGCTTGGGGTGCTGACGTTAGCGAGGACGGTTTCAGCCGTCGCACTGGCAAGAACAAGTGCGTTGCCACCGTGCCCGACACCAAGGCTAGTGCTGGCGTAGGCAGCGACCAGAGCCGCTGGACAGGCGAGAAGGCTGGTGCCAAGATTGCACAGGCCGACGCTGCTGGCGAGAAGGTTATCACTCAGGAGATGCGCCAGGAAGGCTACGACAACTGGACCACAACCGACGACCATGGCATGCAGATCTACGGTATCGCCAAGGACCAGAACGGCAAGGAGTACTTCATGATGAAGAACTCTTGGGGCGAGTACGGTCCCTACAAGGGTTTCTGGTATGTGAGCAAGCCCTACGTTGCCTACAAGACCATGAACATCGTTATCAACAAGAACGCAATTCCCAAGGATATCCGCAAGAAGCTGGGCATCTAAGAAACTGCTGACAATACGCTATGAATTACATTTGGCAGTATAACGAGCCAGAGCGTAATAGTCAGGAAATAGCGAATTCACTTGCCAAGGAGCTGGACATAGACCCGGCCCTTGGCAAACTTCTGCTCGACAGGGGCATAAAGACATCCGACGAGGCAAGAGCCTTCTTCCGTCCGCAGTTGACCACTCTGCTGGACCCGTTCCTTTTCCGAGACATGGCAACAGCCGTGAAACGAATGAACGAAGCACTGGGACGCAAGGAAAGGATACTTATCTATGGCGACTATGATGTCGATGGGGTCACAGCGGTGGCACTAGTATACAAGTTCCTGTTGCAATACTACTCCAACATCGACTTCTACATTCCCGACCGCAACGACGAGGGATATGGCGTATCCTTGCGAGGCATAGACTATGCCGTGGAGACAGACGTGAAACTTATCATCGTCCTGGACTGTGGCATCAAGGCCGTAAAGGAGATACAATACGCAAAGGAACATGGCATAGACTTCATAATCTGCGACCATCACGTTCCAGACGACGAACTGCCTCCTGCCGTGGCAATCCTCAATGCCAAACGGACTGACGACACATATCCGTATGGAGACCTGTCAGGATGCGGAGTGGGTTTCAAACTCATCCAGGCATTCGCCAAGAACAATGGCATACCATTTTCCGAGCTCATACCATTGCTGGACCTGTGCGCCGTGAGCATTGCTTCGGATATCGTGCCTATCATGGGCGAAAACCGAATACTGGCATATCACGGACTAAGACAGCTGAACCAAAGTCCTTGTGTGGGCCTGAAGGCTATCATGGAACTATGCGGACTGGAGGACAAAGAAATTACCATGTCCGACGTGATATACAAGATAGGCCCGCGCCTGAATGCTTCAGGAAGAATCGGTAACGGAAGTGCTTCTGTAGAACTGCTTATTTCCAAGGATGCAGAGCAGGCAAAGCACAAGGCAGCACAGATCAACCACTACAACGAGCAACGAAAGGACCTGGACAAGGTGATGACGGAACAGGCCAACCAGATCGTAGCTTCCCTTGTGCACAAATCCGACCATAAGGCCATCGTCATATACAACGAGGAATGGCACAAGGGCATCATCGGCATAGTGGCATCCAGACTGACAGAAATCTTCTTCCGACCTGCAGTGGTTCTGACAAGAGACGGCAACGTGGCAGTTGGCTCTGCACGTTCAGTTGCCGGTTTCGACATCTATAAGGCCATAGAGAGTTGCCGCGACATACTGGAGAACTTCGGCGGACACACCTATGCCTCAGGTCTGACGCTGAAAACTGAGAATGTAGCCGAATTCAAACGCAGATTCGAGGAGTTCGTGGACAGCAACATCCTGCCCGAGCAGACAGCACCAACACTGGATGTAGATGCTATGCTGGACTTCCAGGACATCAACCGAAAGTTCTTCTACGATCTGAAGCGCTTCCAACCCTATGGTCCATGCAATACCAAGCCGCATTTCTGCACACGCAACGTCTACGACTATGGAACCAGTAAGGTGGTGGGACGCAATCAGGAACACATCAAACTGGAACTGGTTGACAACAAAAGCGACATCATCATGAACGGTATTGCCTTCGGACAAAGTTCGCAAGCACGCTACATAAAGACTAAACGCTCATTCAATATCGTCTACACCATTGAGGAAAACACCCACAAACGTGGTGACATACAATTGCAGATAGAAGATATTGAACCTTCAGAACAGGATTAAAGACACAATGCATAACCTGCAAATTATGCACGACACTTCAAACACACCCAGCCCTTCCGCCCACGACTGGGCAGAAGGGCTGCTTCGTAAATACTGGGGATACACATCCTTCCGCAGCATACAGCGCGAAATTATAGATAGCATCTTCGTTGGCAAGGACACCCTGGGCCTTATGCCTACGGGAGGCGGCAAGAGCATAACCTTTCAGGTACCGGCACTTGCCATGGAGGGCACATGCATAGTCGTTACACCTCTCATTGCCTTGATGAAAGATCAGGTGGGAAGACTGCGCCAATTGGGCATAAAGGCCACGGCCGTCTATTCGGGCATGAAGCACGACAAGATCATTGCGGCCTTGGAGAACTGCATCCTTGGCGACTACAAGTTTCTGTATCTGTCGCCCGAAAGATTAAATTCCGAACTCTTCCTGACAAAGCTACGCCACATGAAGGTATCCTTCGTCTGTGTGGACGAGGCACACTGCATTTCACAATGGGGATACGACTTCCGTCCCAGTTATCTTGCCTTGGGAAACCTAAGAAAAGAACTGCCCGACAAACCCTTCCTTGCACTAACTGCCACTGCCACACCCGAAGTAATAGATGACATACAGGAGAAACTGGGATTCAGGCAGAAGAATGTATTCCGCATGAGCTTTGCACGCCCAAACCTGCATTACTCCCTGCACCGCACCGTTACCGATGAATCCGGTTTGGACCACATACTCAATCTCCATCCTGGCTGCACCATAATATATACCAACCGCAGACAAAAGGCGGAGGATATTTCTTCCATGCTTGGCATGAAGGGATACTCCGTGACCTTCTTCCATGCCGGACTACCCGACCTGGAGAAGGACTTCCGTCAGCGTGACTGGCAGGAAGGAAGAATACGCATAATGGTTGCCACCAATGCCTTCGGTATGGGTATAGACAAACCAGATGTAAGACTGGTGGTGCATCTTGACCCTCCTGACTCATTGGAGCGCTACTACCAAGAGGCTGGTCGCGCTGGACGTGACGGACAGCCTTCTTATGCAGTCCTATTCTGCAACGGCAAGGAGATAACCACGCTGCAAAGACAATTGCAACGTACCTTCCCACCCAAAGAAAAAATACAGGAACTCTACGACCACATTTGCTATTTCCTGCAGATAGCTGAAGGAGGCGGATATGAAAGGACACGGGAATTCAAAGTTCAGGAGTTCTGTTTCAACTTCCATCACAGTTTCAGCGAAGTACATCCCATGCTCTCGCTCCTGGAACTGGCAGGATACATACGTTTCACCGATGAGGAAGAAACTATATCACGCCTACACATCACTGCCACACGTTCACAACTTTACAATACAATCCACGGCGATACCGAGATACTGTTCAACTATCTCCTTCGCAGATACACCGGTATATTCCAGGAGTTTGTTTACATTGATGAGGAAGACATTTCCGTTGCTACAGGCATGGGGGTACACGAAATCTACGAAAG
>JAEIGA010012540.1_pt1 | contig 12863 bp, 9 predicted proteins | sample 9270691 | NCBI WGS metagenome assembly JAEIGA01 (sample SAMN17057246, study PRJNA624740) | gut metagenome | biome: biome; isolation source: fecal sample | host: Bos grunniens | place: China: Xizang | collected 2019 | reverse complement strand
AGTACCTCTAGTAGTGCTAGTAAGACTAGCGATAGGAACAGAAAATTAATAAAATATCAAACATATGGAAGAATTGAATCAAACAATTGAACAACAAGAGAAGTATGATGGTTCGAGCATTCAAGTACTCGAGGGTCTAGAAGCAGTGCGTAAGCGTCCTGCGATGTACATTGGCGATATCTCGCAAAAAGGTTTGCACCACTTGGTTTATGAAGTGGTGGACAACTCTATTGACGAGGCATTGGCCGGATTCTGTAGCATGATTGAGGTGACCATCAATGAGGACAACTCCATTACCGTACAAGATAACGGTCGTGGTATCCCAGTAGATATTCACCCTAAAGAGAAGAAAAGTGCGTTGGAGGTGGTAATGACCGTGTTGCACGCCGGTGGTAAGTTCAACAAGGACAGCTACAAGGTGTCTGGTGGTCTCCACGGTGTGGGTGTGAGCTGTGTGAATGCGCTCTCCACTAAATTGCACGTAGAGGTTCGTCGTGATGGTAAGATCCACGCACAAGATTACGCTATCGGTAAGCCATTGGCTCCAGTAAGTGTGATTGGCACCTACAACGAAGGCGAAGGTACAGGTACACGCGTACAATTCTGGCCTGATGGCAGCATCTTCACCGAGACTGTGTACAAGTACGAGATCTTGGCTAACCGTATGCGCGAGTTGGCATACTTAAATGCAGGTGTACGCATCAGTTTGACCGATATGCGCGAGAAGAATGAGGATGGTAGCTACAAGGGCGAGATCTTCTATTCAGAGAACGGTTTGAGCGAGTTCGTTCGTTATATCGACGGCAACCGCACTCCATTGATCAGCGAGGTGATCCACTTGAATACCGATAAGTTTGGTACTCCAGTAGAGGTGGCTATCCTATACAATACCGATTTCCATGAGAGTGTATACTCCTATGTAAACAATATTAACACCATCGAAGGTGGTACCCACGTGGCTGGTTTCCGTGCAGCTTTGACTCGTGTGATGAAGAAATATGCAGATGAGAGCAAGATGCTAGAGAAAGCTAAATTGAAAGATAAAGATGGTAAAGCAAACATCGATGCAGACGACTTCCGCGAGGGTTTGACCGCTATCATCAGTGTGAAGGTGGCAGAGCCACAGTTTGAGGGTCAAACTAAAACCAAATTGGGTAACTCTGAAGTAGCAGGTATGGTGTCAGCCGCTGTGAGCGAGGCATTGAGCAACTACCTTGAGGAGCATCCAGATGACGCGAAGAAGATCGTAGAGAAAGTGATCTTGGCAGCTCAAGCTCGTATTGCAGCTCGTAATGCTCGTCAAAGCGTGTTGCGTAAATCCCCATTGGGTGGCGGCGGTTTGCCAGGTAAATTGGCTGACTGTGAGAGCAAGGATCCAGCTGAGTGCGAGTTGTTCCTCGTGGAGGGAGATTCTGCGGGTGGTACAGCTAAAACTGGTCGCGACCGTAAGATCCAAGCTATTCTTCCATTGCGTGGTAAGATCTTGAACGTAGAGAAAGCTATGGAGCACAAAGTGTTTGAGAGCGAGGAGGTAAGAAACATCTTCACCGCATTGGGTATCACATTCGGTACAGAAGAAGATCCTAAAGCCTTGAACTTGAGCAAGCTTCGCTACAACAAAGTGATCATCATGGCCGATGCCGACGTGGACGGTGCGCACATTGCTACGTTGATCATGACATTGTTCTTCCGTCACTTGAAAGCAGTTATCGAGCAAGGTCACCTCTACATCGCAATGGCTCCACTTTACTTGTGCAGCAAGGGTAGCTACAAGGAGTACTGCTGGAACGACCAACAACGTTTGGAGTTCATCATGAAGCATTGCGGTGGCGATGAGAAATTGGTGAAGACTCAACGCTACAAAGGTCTTGGTGAGATGAGCGACGAGCAATTGTGGGAGACCACTATGGATCCAGAGCGTCGTTTGTTGAAGCAAGTGACTATCGAGGACGCCGTAGAAGCAGATCGCACTATCGCCATGTTGATGGGTGATGATGTGGCTCCACGTCGCGAGTTCATTGAGAAGAACGCTACTTACGCGAAGATTGATGCGTGATTTAGTTTAGTGTTTAGAGTTTAGTGTTTAGAGGTGATGAGGGTAGCGGTTTATTGTAGCGCAAAAGATGTTATACCAGAGGAATATCTGGCTTTGGGTGATGCACTAGGTAAGTGGATTGCCCAAGCTGGACACACCTTGGTGTATGGCGGTGCTACGGGCGGACTGATGACTCGCGTGAGCAATGCTGCAAAAGCAGCAGGAGGCAGAGTGGAAGGCGTCATTCCACAACGAATCATAGAGGCAAAGCGTATGGCTGATAATTGTGATGAGCTATACATCGTAGCCAACATGAGCGAACGCAAGCAAAAAATGCGCGAGATAGCCGACTGCTTTGTATGTTTGCCAGGCAGCTATGGCACGATGGACGAAATGATGGATGTTGTGGCTAGTGGCACAGTGGGCGAACATCGCAAACCGATCTTCGTGGTGAACTACAAAGGGTTCTACGAGGGGCTACAACAATTGGCGCAGCATATGCGCGAATTGGCGTTCCTGCCCGAAAAAGAGCACTACGCTCCCCTATTTGTAAACACAATAGACGAATTAATACATGCTATAACAAAAATAGAAACCAGTAAATAAGTAATCATATGCAAACAACAAAAGACTTTGAGCAATGGTTGGTAGACCAACAAAACGATGTGGTTCGCTATCAAGAAATTGAGAAGAGCGAATTGTTGGCAGAGTACAAAACGCTGAAAAAAATAGTTGAAGCAGCTGAATTTCAAGAGAAGAAAACCAAGCTGACTACCACCAAGTATGCCGATACGCCAGAGGGTAAAACCATGGCTCGTTATGATAGTCTAAAGTGGAATATATCTGTGATATTGTACAATATCTTCAGCATCGACAGCTGGAAAACCAAAGCAGATGTAGCCGAGTACTTGCAACTAGACGAACAAGTGAAAAATGCGGATTTCCAAAAGGAGAATGCTTTTTGGAAGAACGAGAACCGCTGGTGGACCACACCAGAAGGTGAGCAAGATAAGCGTTATGAAGAGCTAGCTAAACACGAAGACATAAAGCTATTCCTCAAGTACACCAAGGAAGAGATTGAAGAACTCAAGTCCTATAAGCAAGTCTGGAACGAAGAGTTTGATGCAGCCATGGGTGCGGAATGGAAAACCGGATTTGTGTACCCAAGCGAGCAATTGATAGCCGACCACTCACACGTGAGCGAGCAACAAGCGTATGTGAAGGGACAAAACACACAAGTGTCTAACAGTGTGATGACCGTATTGACAAAAAAGCAAGCTGTCAACGCAGCCGCATGGCATCCTACCAAGGGTATGCTGATGAAGGATTTTGCATACAGCAGCGATGTATGGCATACTGCAAAAGCTGTAGTACCAGCTACCGGTGTATTGCTTGCTAAAGTATTGCTAGAGGGTAATGCCAAGCACACCATCTGCTTGACTACTCCAAAAATGCAACATACCCTACCTGTATTGCACGAGGTGGCTGGTCACAAAGGGTATGCTATTTATACCTTGGTATGGAACGCCAAAGAGGTAATAGCATACGTGAATGACCAAGAAGTAGCACGCACCAAAAACACCCTATCGGGTGAGAAAATGCATATTCTCATGCGTAGCTATATTCCAGAAAATCAAGATGCTACCAACGCTACAATGAATGTAGATTGGATTCGTGTATACGAGAAGTAGTGTTTAGTGTTTAGAGTTTAGTGTTTAGAGATTAGAGGAACGCATATGTTTTTGATAGCAGGGCCATGTGCCATAGAGAGTCGTGAGATAGTGATGCAGACCGCCGCCACCTTGAAAGAGGTATGCGAGCGCTTGGGTGTGCAGTTGTATTTCAAATCTTCATTTGACAAAGCTAATCGTACTAGTCTATCCGACCGTGGAATAGGTTTGGAGAAGGGTTTGGAGATATTGCAAGAGGTGAAGGACACCTACTCATTGCCAATATTGACCGATGTACATGAGTCATGGCAATGCGAGAAAGTGGCTCAAGTGGCAGATGTGCTGCAGATACCTGCGTTCTTGGCACGACAAACCGACTTGTTGGTGGCAGCCGCTAAAACGGGCAAAATTGTCAACGTGAAGAAAGGTCAGTTTATGGCGCCATGGGATATGCGTGGCGCAATAGCTAAAATAGAAGATGCCCATCCTTTAGCCACCACCCCAGATAGCCTCGCAGCATCCAAAATGATATGGCTTACCGAACGAGGTTCAAGTTTTGGATATGGCAATATCGTAGTAGATATGACATCACTCGTGAAAATGCGCGAGTATGGCTACCCTGTGGTGTTTGACGCTACGCACGCTGTGCAACAACCTAGCAGTCAAGCCGGTGTGACTGGAGGCAACAGAGAGATGGTACCCCACTTGATGCGTGCCGCATTAGCAGTAGGTATCGATGGACTCTTCTTGGAGGTACATCCTGACCCAGATAAAGCGATATCAGACGCTGCTAACCAAGTGCGTTTGGCGGATGTGGAGAAGATACTGACACAAGCCTTAGCCATTGACAATCTAACCAAGCAATTGACACAATTATGACATACGCAGAAAGAGCGAAAGAAATATTTGCGGAAGAGATCGCCGAATTGCAACACTTGCAAGAGTCGATAGATGCTACTTTTGATCAGGTGGTAGAGATACTATATGCCTGCACAGGTAAAGTGGTAATCATGGGTATCGGCAAAACGGGTATTATAGGGCACAAGATGGCGGCATCGTTTGCCTCTACTGGTACATCATCTATCTTTGTCAATGTGGCAGAAGCTATGCATGGTGATCTGGGAATGATTAGCCCAGAGGATGTGGTGATACTCGTGAGCAACAGCGGAGAGACCAACGAGATCCTGAATGCCATTGATCCTGTCCACCGTATAGGATGCAAGATCGTGGCGATGACAGGTAACTTGCAATCCCCATTGGCTTTGCGTTCGGACTATGCCTTGTCCGTGCATGTGGACAAAGAGGCTTGTCCGCTAGGACTAGCTCCTACCACCTCCACTACTGCTACCCTGATGATGGGAGACGCCCTGTTGGTATGCTTGATGGAGAAGCGCCAATTTCAAGCCAAAGACTTCTCACTATACCATCCAGGCGGCGCATTGGGTAGAAAACTGTTGGGTCGTGTAAAGAACTTCATGACCACACAAGTCCCTCGCGTGGAAACCCATACAACCTTCCGCGAATTGGTATGCGAAATGAGTGACAAGCACCTCGGCATGACCATGGTGTATGAACAAGACGAATGTGTGGGTATCATCACCGATGGTGATGTGCGTCGCGCTATACAACGATACAACGATGTTCAACTAACCGCAGCACAAATCATGACAGCTGGCTACAAAACCACTACACAAGATGCATTGCTAACCGATGCACTAGCTATCATGGATAAATACAACATCACGACACTAGCAGTAACCGATCAAGTGGATAGCAAAGAGATCATAGGCATCATTTCTATTCACCATATCATAGATTTTAAATAATTCAAGGATACAAATGATTATTCATCTTCCAAATACGATCACTAGCGCCGAGGCACATGCTATAGCAGAGCAATTAGAAGCCCTCTACATAGCCAAGGCAGAGTATCATGTATTGGTAACATCTCATACCGTACATACCCTTCCATTAGAAGTGGCACATTTAGCCATTCAAGCCTGGGATATGCCTACCGATATGCAACTATCATCGCGTGCCTACATGGCACAAACACATCGCGTGGCGATAGGCGACAAGTATATCGGAGGCGATGGTAAAAATCAGCTGATGATAGCTGGACCATGTGCCATAGAAAGCCGCGAACAAATAGAGCAATCTTGCCAAATGCTCAAGAGCATGGGCATAGGCGTATTGCGTGCCGGCTGCTATAAGCCACGAACATCGCCATACACGTTTAGAGGAATGGGAGAGGACGGATTGAAACTGCTGGCAGAGATGCGAGATAAACATGGCGTATTGATAGCCACCGAAATGCGAGATGCTACGCATGCCGACAAAGTGATAGAGTATGCCGATATCGTGCAAGTAGGCGCCAAAGCGATGTACGACCACGGATTGCTGACCGCAGCAGGACAATGTGGAAAACCCGTGATATTGAAACGCGGTTTCTCATCTACCTTGCAAGAGCTGGTACATGCAGCTGACTTTGTGATGAGCTGCGGCAATAACCAAGTCATCCTATGCGAACGCGGTATTCGCAGTTTTGAAAACCAGACACGCTTCACCTTGGATCTGTGTGGTGTGTCATGGCTCAAGGAGCATTGCAACTTACCTATCATCCTAGACCCTAGTCACGCTATGGGATATGCCTACGGAGTAGCAGATCTGGCACGTGCATGCACAGCTATGGGTATCGACGGATTGCTCATCGAAACACACCCTAACCCAGCACAAGCCAAGAGCGATGCAGCACAACAATTAGGACACGAACAATTTATAGCAATGTACAAGAGTCTAGAGACAGTAGCAAAAGCGGTAGATAAGACTCTGATATAAAACAAAATAGGTAGAACTATGAATACTATAGTTTCAAAACGTTTCTTCTCTGAAAACGTAGCAGAATTGGTAGTAGAGGCTCCATTGATAGCCCGTAGTAGAAAAGCTGGACACTTTGTCATCGTACGAGTGGATAAGAACGGCGAACGCATGCCATTGACCATTTCGGATGCCGATGTGGAGAAAGGCACAATCACTCTGGTGGTACAAAAGATAGGTGTATCATCCACCAAGTTATGTGCACTTGAAGCAGGCGACCAAGTAGCCGACCTGGTAGGTCCATTGGGCAAAGCTACTGATATTAAGAACTTTGGCACCGTGGTATGTGCATGCGGCGGCGTGGGTGCTGCTCCTATGCTACCAATAGCCAAAGCGCTGAAAGCTGCAGGCAACCGTGTGATAACCGTATTGGCAGCTCGTAATGCAGAATTAATCATCCTAAAGGAGCAATTGGAGGAAGTATCAGATGAGGTGATAGTGATGACCGACGACGGCTCTATGGGTCAAAAAGGACTAGTAACCACAGGTGTGGAGCAAGTCATTGAGCGCGAACATGTGGACAAATGTATCACCATTGGTCCTGCTATCATGATGAAGTTTGTGGCTTTGACCACCAAAAAACACAATGTACCTACCGAAGCTAGTTTGAACACCATCATGGTGGATGGTACAGGTATGTGCGGTGCATGCCGTGTAACCGTAAATGGCAAGACCAAGTTTGTGTGCGTGGATGGTCCAGAGTTTGATGCGCATGCAGTAGACTTTGATGAGATGCTCACTCGTTTGCGTCAATATAAGGAGGAAGAGAGTCGGAGTATAGGAGTTCTTATCTCGCCTGAAGGCTCGAACGATTATTCGCAGGCGAATGTTCAGGAGTTTAGGAGTTCTTATCTCGGCAAAGCCTCGAACGAGTATTTGCTTAACGCAAATGGGCAGGAGTTCAGTAGTTTAGGAGCAGCGTCTGAACAAGTGCAAAGCACGCTGAACAACAGAGCGTCTGAACCTTCAGTTACGCCTACAGTGGCTCCGTTTGAAGGCAATGCAAAAGACCGTGTGGCTATTCCTCGTGTGAAGATGAACGAACTCAAGCCAGAGGAGCGTATCAAATCACTATACGCAGAGGTGAACCAAGGTTTGACATGGGAGCAAGCTATCACAGAGGCTCATCGTTGTTTAAACTGTAAGAAACCTACTTGCGTAGAGGGTTGTCCTGTGAATATCAACATCCCGGGTTTTATCAAGCAACTAGAGGTAGGTAATGTGCTAGGTGCAGCGCAAGTGATTAGCGAGAGTAGCACCCTGCCTGCGGTATGTGGTCGTGTATGTCCACAAGAGAAGCAATGCGAGGCACAATGTATCCATTTGAAGATGGGTAAGGAGGCTGTAGCTATCGGATACTTGGAGCGTTTTGTGGCGGATCATTCAGAGTTGAAAGTTGAAAGCCCAAAGGTGAAAGTCGGCAAGAAGATAGCCGTAGTAGGTAGTGGTCCTGCAGGTTTGGCTTTTGCAGGTGATATGGCCAAGTATGGCTATGATGTGACAGTGTTTGAAGCCTTGCACGAGATAGGTGGCGTGCTGAAATACGGTATACCCGAGTTCCGTTTGCCAAACAGCGTAGTGGATAAAGAGATAGAGGGTTTGCGTGCATTAGGCGTTGAGTTTAAGAGCAACACCATCATCGGCAAGACATTAAGCATAGATGAGTTGCAAGCAGAAGGTTACGAGGGTATATTTGTGGGTAGCGGCGCTGGTTTGCCAAGATTCATGGGTATTCCTGGCGAGAACTTGAACGGCATATTATCTTGCAACGAATATTTGACTCGTGTCAATCTGATGAACGCTGCATCTGACACATCCGACACACCAGTCATGCTAGCAAAGAATGTGGCTGTGATCGGTGGAGGTAACACAGCCATGGATGCGGTACGTACAGCCAAGCGTTTGGGCGCAGAGCGTGCTATCGTAATCTATCGCCGCAGCGAAGATGAGATGCCAGCTCGTATAGAAGAAGTGCGACATGCCAAAGAGGAGGGTGTAGAGTTTATGACTCTACACAACCCTATCGAATACCACGCCGATGAAAATGGTAAGGTGAAAGAAGCCGTGCTACAAGTCATGGAACTAGGAGAGCCAGATGAGTCAGGCAGACGTAGTCCAGTGGCTGTAGAAGGCAAAACCGTAACCCTTGCCGTGGATGAAGTGATTGTGAGTGTGGGTGTAAGCCCTAACCCATTGATTCCAGCATCGGTAAAAGGATTAGATGTATCTAAACGTGGAACGATAGTAGTCAACGAGCAAATGCAATCATCCTTGCCTGTACTGTTTGCAGGAGGCGATATTGTACGAGGTGGTGCTACTGTGATTTTGGCTATGGCTGACGGTAGAAAAGCAGCCAAAGCTATGCACGAGTATTTGATAAAGGAATAATATGAAAAAGTGGACATTAATCATACTAGTGACAGTATGTTGCATGGCTTGCCATCGCCAAGGACAAGTGGTGAGCAAGAGTAGTAAGCTACATATGATAGACTCTACCCTAGATGCAATAGCAGACACCAACTATGCGGAATACTTGGCACCTATCAAAGCCAATTTGGAAAGCCAACTCAACCAAGCGATAGGTTATGCTCCAAAGGATTTGGGAGTATATCAACCCGAGTGCCCTATGCTCAACTGGGCTAGCGATGCGCTATGGTCGATGGCTCAACAATACTGCCCAGAGCCAGTGGATATGGCGGTGGTCAATATTGGTGGTATGCGTTGCAATTGGGGCAAAGGAGACATCACATTTCGACATGTGTTTGAGTTGATGCCTTTTGACAACGAGCTAGTGGTATTGACTCTATCTGGACAAGACATCCTTGATCTATGCCAAGTATTTGCACAGACGGGTGGCGAAGGAGCAGCAGGATTGCGCTTGAAGGTCAAAAATGGAGTCATCAAAGAGGCTACAATCAATGGCAAAGCCATCCAACCAGATGCCTATTACACAGTGGCTACGAGCGACTATTTGAGCCAAGGCAACGATCGTATGGTACCATTGAAAAATAGCGTTAAAACCTGGAAATCAGACCGTAAGATCAGAGATTTATATATTGAGTATATCCAGAAAGTGCATACTGTAGAAGCACAAGTGGATGGACGCATGGATATCAGTTTGTAAATTAAAGTGTAAAGATAAAAAACATATATGAAAAGGATTTATTTGTTATTCGCGCTCTGTAGCGCATGGGTAGCCGGTATGGCTTGCACCAATTTTGTAGTAGGAAAGAACGCATCTGTAGATGGCAGTACGATGGTTTCGTATGCAGCTGATAGCTATTCTTTCTATGGTTATTTGCACCATTCACCAGCTGCTGATCATGCTCCAGGAGCGATGCGTGAAGTGAAAGATTGGGATACCGGCAAACCACTATGCAGTATTCCACAAGTGGCTCATACCTACAATGTAGTGGGTAATATGAACGAGCACCAATTGACCATTGGCGAGACTACTTGGGGCGGTCGTCCTGAATTGGAGGTCGGCGAGGGTATCGACTATGGATCATTGATTTACATTGCATTGGAGCGGTGCAAAACTGCTCGTGAGGCTATCAAATGTATGACCGACCTCGTGGCAGAGTATGGCTATGCTAGTAGCGGCGAAACCTTCTCTATTGCAGACCCTAACGAGGTATGGCTCATGGAGCTTATTGGTAAGGGCAAAGTGGAGAAAGGTGCGGTATGGGTAGCTACTCGTATTCCTGATGATTGCATCGCAGCACACGCTAACCAAGCACGCTTTACAACGATTAATTTCAAAGACAAAGAGAACTGGATGTGGAGCAAGGATGTGGTGAAGTTCGCTCGCAAACAAGGTTATTTTACTGGCAAAGATGCGGATTTCAATTTCCAAGAAGCATATGCGCCATATGATTTCTCTGGTTTGTATGTATGTGAGGCTCGCGTATGGTCATTCTTCCGCAAGTTCTCTAACGACATGGATAAGTATTTTGATTTTGCATCAGGCAAGACCTTCTTGGAGACTGGTGGCAAGTGTGCAGGCGAGCGTATGCCATTGTATATCAAGCCTAATCACAAGGTGAGTGCACAAGAGTTAAAGAACTGCATGCGCGACCAATACGAGGGTACTCCATTGGATATCACCCAAGGTCCTGATGCAGGTCCATGGAACAGCAAATTGCGCTATGGTTCATTGGGCTTCCAACACGATTCAGTACAATATTGGTTTGAGCGTCCTATCGCTACCCAACAAACAGCATGGTCATTTGTAGCACAAATGCGTGGCTATGAGAGTGCAAAAGCTGGTGGTATCTTCTGGTTTGGCGTGGATGATGCAGCTTCTACCGTATACGTGCCAATGTATAGCACAATCACCAAGGTTCCTAACTGCTTTGCTCAAGGCAATGGCGATATGTATAATTATTCTTCGACCTCTGCATGGTGGACATACAATATCGTGGCTAACTGGGCATACACCAAGTATTCATCTATGATGCCAGATGTCAAGAAAGTGCAAGCAGCATGGGAAGATAAGTTCAATAGCCAAGTGGATGCTGTGGATGCTCAAGTGGCAGAAATGGACAAGGAGAAAGCTATCGAGTTCTTGACCAAATACTCATGCACACAAGCGGAAGAATCTACCGAAGCATGGAAAGAATTGGGTATCTACTTGTTTATCAAGTACCTAGATGGTCAACAACGCAAAGAGAAAGATGGTGAGTTCCTCCGCAATGCGTATGGACAACCAGAGATGCCAAACCGTGTGCCTTATCCTGCGACATTCTTAGAGAGTATACACGAGTATGTAGCGCATGAGTGAAAAGTTGAATGTTTAAAGTTGAAAGTTTAAAGTTGAAAGTTTAAAGGCAAGGAATGGTGGCAAAGCCGCATCCTCTCGCCTATACACCATACACTATACACCATACACAAATATGATACAAGAATTGCAACCTAAAGAGGTTTTCTCTATATTCCATGAGATTACCCAAGTGCCTCGCCCATCGAAGCGCGAAGGCAAAATTATCGAATGGCTCAAGGCATTTGCCGTAAAGCATAATCTTGAGCATACAGTAGACGAAGCTGGCAATATCATCATGCGTAAGCCTGCTACTCCAGGTTACGAAACTAAACCAGGTGTGATCCTGCAAGCGCATATGGATATGGTGTGTGAGAAAAACAACGACACTGTACACGACTTCGATAACGATCCTATCCACACCTATATCGATGGCGACTTCATCAAAGCTCAGGGCACAACCCTTGGCGCAGATAACGGCATCGGTATGGCATTGATGTTGGCGGCTATCACCTCCGACACTTTGAAACACCCTGCATTGGAGTGCCTCTTTACGGTGGACGAGGAGACTGGTTTGACAGGTGCTTTCCGTCTGCAAGACGGCTGCCTCAATGGCAAACAACTCATCAACCTTGACTCCGAGGATGACGGTCAAGTATTCATTGGATGCGCAGGAGGTATCGATACTCTCGCCAAAATGCACTATGAGGCGATGAGGCTAGAGGCGAAAGGCGAGAGGCTGGCGATACATCTCAAAGTCGGTGGATTGATGGGCGGTCACTCAGGTGATGATATCAACAAAGGTCGTGGCAATGCTAATAAGATCCTCGTGCGTTTCTTATATCAAGTGATGCAAGCTACTGATATGCAATTGGCTATGATCAATGGCGGTAACTTGCGCAATGCTATCGCTCGCGAGGCAGAGGCGGTAATCACTATTCCAATGGCATACAAAGAGGATATCCGTATTATGCTCAACCACTATATCGCTACAATCGAGCAAGAGATTGGTGATGTAGAGAAGGATTTTGCGATGAGTCTTGAGACTACTGATATGCCTGCAACTATTATTCCTGCGGATAAAGCGAAAGTGTTGATTCAGGCGCTTTATGCTTGCCCTCACGGTATGACTGCTATGTCTAAGACAATGCCAGGACTAGTGGAGACATCTACTAACCTCGCTAGTGTGAAGATGAAAGAGGACGAGAAGGGTGCGTTTGTTGAGATCAACACCAGCCAACGTTCTTCTATCGAGAGCAAGAAGCACGATATTAAACAAATGGTAGAGTGCGCACTCGCGCTCGCGTGCGATGAGGTGACTCACGGTGATGGTTATCCAGGTTGGGCTCCTAACCCACAATCTCCATTGTTGGAGGTAACCAAGAAGGCATACGCTGATCTTTTTGCTGCGGAGCCTAAAGTATTGGCCATCCACGCAGGATTGGAGTGTGGATTGTTCTTGGAGAAGTATCCATATTTGGATATGGTGTCTATCGGTCCTCAAATGTTCGGTGTCCACTCT
>JAEIGA010012539.1_pt1 | contig 12864 bp, 15 predicted proteins | sample 9270691 | NCBI WGS metagenome assembly JAEIGA01 (sample SAMN17057246, study PRJNA624740) | gut metagenome | biome: biome; isolation source: fecal sample | host: Bos grunniens | place: China: Xizang | collected 2019 | reverse complement strand
ATCATTTGATAATCAGATTCGTTACTAAAAAACATGTCATCAAATTCATCACTACCAACGATATATTCTATTCCAGTCAAAAACGCTGTAGCTTCTGTATAAGCAGCAATTCCTTTAGTGAAGTATTTTGCACTCATCAGTTCAGCTCCACCTTCTACTAGAATATTGGCATTATAATCAACAATAGAAATATATTCACACTTTTCTCTATCTTTTGAACTAAGTGCATTATATTCACTATTTGTAAGAAGATTTCCTTGATAATTCCATAATTGAATATAGAAGTCATCATTCATCGAAAAATCTAAGAAATGAATTAATTCATGATAAATCGTTGATCTACTTTCGTCATTTAAAAGAATCTTATTCATTCCTGAATAGTATTCCCCTGCATTGGAAATACTTGTATCTCTTTGAATAATCAATGTTTTTAAACGTTGTAGAAAATATGGTTCATTTAAACAATCTTGATTGTCTAACACTACTGGTAAAATATCATAAACATATGGTTTATATTTTCCTAATTTTTCATTATTTTCGACAATATATGCATATTTCTTGAAAAAATCAAGATTGTTATCCACTATGTTTTTATCTAATTCATACTTATTTACAATTTCATTAACTTGAATATCTAAATATGGTTTCGATATTTTAGGAAACTCAAAATTTTCATTTCCTTTTTCTAAATGTAAGATAATCTTTTGTGACACATCATCAAGTTCAATATAATCATCATTAATATATATATTTAAATATTCAAAAGGTGTTATTTCTTTCAAATCATGCATTAATGCATAATATCCTGTTTCGTTTTGCACAACACAATAATTATTAAATCCACAATTAATTGATTTATAAGCTTTTGAAATTTCATTTAGTTTTTCATCAAGAAAATAATATTGTTCATTTTTATGACCAATATATCCTTGTGGAATATCAACTAAATAATAATCGCCTACAATATTTCCATCAAAATCATAATTTATATAACTTGTCTCATCTTCTTTGATTAAATAATTATCAACAAAATGATACATACCTTCTTCAGTTGTAATTTCTTTTAAATCAATAAATGCTTTCGCAATACCTGAATACCCTAAATAACCACCAATCATTTTCCCTTTAAATTGATAATTATTCAAACATTCACTAATAACTACATTTCCTTTTTTATCTTTTAATTGCGCACCAATTGTACACACTGAAAAATCTAAAACATAATCATTATCTAATACATATTCATACTGATCACTATATCTATTTCCAACTAAATACTTCTTTTGATCTTGTTTTTTCAAAATAATGTTTGAACTATTTTCAAAATCAGGTAAATTTCCATAATATTCACCATAGTCAATTGAATCAAATGTATCAATATATTCATCATTTGTTAGTTTATATAAATGATATTTACCTTCTGTTATTATCACGACATAATCACCATGAGTTAAATAATCCGTATATGAAATCTCATTTTTTGTTTTTAAATTTATCATTTTATTTTCTTTTAATCCAAAAGTAAATAAATGATCTTTATAAATGACATATGTTACATCTTTATTATTAACTAAGTCTTTTGATGTATAAACTATTTTATGTTCACCATCTAATAAAGAAAAATCCTTCACTATATATCCTTGTTGTAACTCCGTATATACAGTATTAATTTTTCCTAGCATTAACAAATTACCTTGAAAATCATAAACTTCATTTACAAGTTCATCTTTATAGACATAAATATATTTTGAGTCATTTGAAATATGACTTACATTTGGGTCATAAGAAAAATAGAGTTGTCCATTATATCCATAAACATCAACCATTTGTCCATTTTCTTTCGTATAATAACTATTATTTGCATACAAGATTTCGGAATCAATAACCGAATAGTCTTTAATTCCATAATGCTCAATAATTGGCTTTTCTTCACGATTACATGCACAAATCAAAAATAAAAATAATACTAAAACACTCCATTTTAACTTCTTCATGACACTACCTCACTATTCTTTTACACCAAACTCCACAAATGGGTAATAAACAAATATTCCCACACTCGTTATTTCATCTTTTGTAAAAGTACCTACATCTCTAGAATCTGTTGAATGAGTACGATTATCTCCCATTAAGAAATACTCATCATCCTCCAACGTATATGGTCCAAAGTTTTCTGTAAAGTACCCATAAATTTCTTTTTCATTTTTAATCCAATCTTCATCTAAAAATGATTGATCCAATGCAACACCATTAATATATATCACATCATTTTTACACTCAATTGTTTCATTAGGCATACCAATTACACGTTTAACCCAATGTTCATCGCTATTTCCTTTTGCACTAACAACTACAATATCAAATCTTTCAATATCAAAATTCTTTGATAATACACTTGAAAATCCTCTTTCCTTATCTTTTAAAGTAGGATACATACTAGATCCAACTACTTGAATAGGACTAACAAGGAATTTTGTCACAACCAAAAATACTAAAAACCAAAAAACAAGAAGCTTTACAAATTCAAAAACTTCTTTTTTAAATTTTTTCCATATATCATTCATTATTTCACAACACCTCCATGACTCAAAGGCCAAAATATTAATATATCTTTAGCTTTAATCTCAGATAACTTAAATGGTCCAATATGTCGTGAATCCAAAGAATGAACACGATTATCTCCCATTAAAAATAATTCATCATCTTTTAAAACAACTTCATTAAAATCATTATTAAATACACCATGATTTTTAATTTCGTTTAATATATATTCATCATCTAAATAATATTCATCAATTACTTCACCATTAACATACACTTGATTATTATCACAAGAAATAGTGTCGTTAGGTAAACCAATCACTCTTTTAACCCAATATTCATTATTTGCTTTTACGATTACAATATCAAATCGATCAATACCTTCAATATTTTTAAACAAAATATTTGAAATCCCAAAATCACGATCATGTAAAGTAGGCTCCATACTACTTCCATTTACTTGAACAGGAATAGCTACAAATGTTATCAATATAGATGCAAACAAAATACTAAATAATAGTGTTATTTGAAACTGAAGTATATCTAATAACTTCTCAGTTGTTTGATTCCCTATTTTTTTCATACGCTTATTATATCATCCTTTTATTATTTTAAAAACTCCCATAAAGGGAGTTTATTAACTATATTATATATCCAAAGATTTATTATTCAATCTATGTGACTATTCGTTTATTTAGTTTCTTCAACATTTATAAAATTACTTTCAATACCTATTTCATTATCTTTAGGAGCACGCACTGATGCAACTTTTAGCCAATTATATGCACCAGCATTACCATTTAATATTTTTTGCACTTCATATACATTTAGTCCATAAGTTTCTTTATCTAGAATAACTGTTTCAAGTTCAAAATAATATGTTTTTCCAATTTCTAAATCAGAAACGATATCTTCACCGATATTCATTATAAACATATCTGCTTGAAACCATTGTAGAACTACTGTATTTAATGTTTCATCATCTAAGATATAATCAGGCATTTTATTTCTTACAGTTGCGCTAAAGCCACCAGAAATCTTTACATTTACACTATTATCTTGATTACTTAAATCTTTGATTTCGTTATTTAATTTATTAACTTCTTCTGTTAATTCTTCATTCTTTTTAACTAAAGCATCATATTCTTCTTGAGTTACTGAATTAGAACTACATCCTACTAATACTAAACATAAACATAAACTTAATAGCTTTTTCATAGAGCCTCCTAATTATTTAATTTCTATTTTATATAATTCCTCAATATTGTCTTTATTCTTAATAAACAAATAACAATTATCTTCAATTTGAAGATGTTGATCATTTAAATCAAATCCTAATAAAACTAGATTCATATTATTCCCATCAAAAGTTGCATGTACATATTGTTTATATTCTTTTGAATAATATATAAAACTATATTTATTATCTTTTATTGTCCAATTTCTTACATAAATCGTATTATCTTTTGGTATATCTATTGATTTATCTAACATTTTTTCTTTATGTGTATTTAAATTAATAACTCGAATGTTTTCATCTACACGATATGGAACAATAAATAAGTAATCACCAACGATTATTGTTTTATCATTTAATTTTAAATCGATCACTCTATTACCGATGAACACTTTCTTTTTGACATTATTATTATAAGTGAATGTCATTGTATGTACGTCTATGTTACACAATTCAACATGATCTTTATAAATATCCACTTGTTTAATTTCAACTAAATGTCCATCTATAATTTCATAAATAATACACTTTTCATCCTTTGGAAGTACAATATATCCTTTATCATCAATTTCATCATAATATGGTTGATAAATATATGAATGAGTGATATTTTCATATGAATGATTGATTTCAGTTAATAATCTTATTTCATTTTTATCCACATAATAACATTCATATTTATAAATCATATCATCTTTATAGATATTCTTTTGATAAAGAGCATAATCTTTTGTTTTAAACATCAATTTCGCATTTTCTATCACAGATTCCTTATTTTCTTCATTAACATTCCACTCGATTTCAAAAGTATTTGGATCCATTTTATGAGTTGACATCTTCCCATATTCATCAAACTGATCAATGTATATATATCCATCTTCTTCAATACGATAATAATTCGTTCGGCTAATATTGCTAAACCAAGGGACATAACCAGCTTCTAAAGTTTGAACATTTTCTGATATAAATCCATTATCTTTTTTACGAATATTTATCTCTTTTGACTCACATCCAATTAATAAGAAACATAAACATAAACTAAATATTTTTTTCATAAATCACCTACTGGGTCGTATTACCCATTATTATCTATTTTCGTTCAATATAATCTTCGCTAATTGCTGGAACTAAAACACTTAATACATATTCTTTATCTTCTACAATAAATCCATTCTTTTCAGCTAAATCTAAATTATAAACTCCTGTATAAAATTTATAATACGGAAGATATACATTTCCATCCATATCGTACATATAAACTAAGTGACAAAAATATATTTTATTAATGTCAGTATATTCTTTCATTCCCTCTTCAAAATATCCTTTATTTATTTGATTTAAAGCTTGTTGATAAGAAAGCGTTGGATAATATTTAGCTGAATGACAATCATCATATATAATTTTCATATATATATTATGATTAAAACTGATTTCAATTTTAATTTTTTCATTTATATTAGCTTTTTCTATTAATTGATTATCTGTTTTTTCGTATAAAACTGAATAATATCTTAATATGCTAGAATCATAATTTTCAATATCATATTCTTTTTTAAATAGAATTGGATTTGATTCAATAAAATCATTTATAAATTCTTCTCTATTTTCGATTTCATCTTTTACTTTATTTGTGATTGAAATTAAATCATTTTTAATTTCAATTGAATATTCTTCAGATATGATTGTAATATACTCATCATTTAAATAAACATCATATTTTTCTATACTAAAATAATTTATTAAATTATATATGATTTCTTTTTTCTCTTTAATTGTAAATTTATGATTGTATGGTATACCAACAGGTACTTGCTTGTATTCATTCGATTCATCAATAATTATTTTATCTTGAGTGTTTATATGTGAGTATTCCATAGCTGGAAAATATATACCTTCACTCCCCATTCCACCATATATATATGGAGATGAATACGTATATTTAATTTCTTCATCTACAGTTTGATTACGAACCATAAATTTATCTAAATCTTTTTGATTTAATTGATCATATAGTTTTTCTATTTGTTTTGTAGCTGATGCAAGTTGAGCTTTTAATGCTTGTGTTTCTTGATAAGTCTTATATGTAAAGATACTTACAAAGATTAAACAAGCACATGTACATCCTAAAGTTAGTTTGACATATAGATTAGAAAAATCGAATTTAGGTTTTCTTTGCTTTTCCATTTTTTCAATCATTTGTTGTTTGAAAGAAGAATCTGCTTTTATATTATCTAATTCATGAATATATTTATTTTTCATATTCCCACTCTCCTTTCAATTGATCTTTTAATTTTAATCTAGCTCTATGTAACCAACTTGATACGGTATTTTCTTTTACTTCAAAAATATTTGCAATTTGTTTTGTAGTATATTGTTCATAATAGAATAGATAAATAGCATTTCTTTCATGAAAGTTTAATTTTTTAATTTCTTCTATTAATTCATAATGTTTCGAATCATTTGATTTAAATTCATAATCAACATCACTTCTATTCTTTTGCCACCAATGTCTTTGATAATCTTTGCATCGATTGATACATACTCGATAGAACCATGCTTTTTCATGATCCAAAGAATCAAACTTAGGATTTTTCTTCATGTATTTTAGAAATACATCTTGTACGACATCTTGAGCTTCTGCCATGTTTTTCACATGGTGTATTGCGAGTCTCAATAGAAGATCACTATATGTTTCTACAATTCTTTCAATATCTGTCATATTTATCTCCTTTCACCTATACTACGTTTTTACCAAAACTTTCCTTGCATAATATTTATCTTTTTTCTCATTATAACAAAAAAAACAGGCATAGCCTGTTTTTAATTGTCTGATTAGCGTACTTCTTTGATACGAGCTGCTTTTCCAGATAATCCACGTAAGTAAGTTAATTTGTTTCTTCTTACTTTACCTACACGTAGAACTTCGATTTTATCGACGATTGGTGAGTGAACTGGGAATGTTCTTTCAACTCCTACACCGTTAGAAATTTTTCTAACTGTGAATACTTCGTTGATTCCTCCACCTTGTTTTGCAACAACGATTCCTTCGAATACTTGGATTCTTGATTTGTCCCCTTCTTTAATTCTTACGTGTACTCTTACTGTACATCCAGATCTGAAAGTTGGAACATCTTTTTTTAATTGAGTTGCAGTAACTTCGTTTACTAAATTCATGTTCATAATAATTTTTTCTCCTTCTTCATGTAATATATAACGTATTATTCATTCGTATAAATACCAGCGGAATATACGCGCCTGCGCAGGCCCATAAATAATAGCATAAACCTTTATTTTATGCAATTATTTTTTATTAATTTCTTCAAAAATTTCATCTAAAAATTTCTTTTCTTCTTTGTTTAATTCTCTTTTTTCTAGTAAGTCAGGTCTTTTTAAATAAGTTTTACGTAAAGACTCTTTTAAACGCCATTTTCTAATATTTTCATGGTGTCCACTTAATAGTACTTCAGGTACTTTTTTTCCATCGAATTCTACTGGTCGAGTATATTGAGGATACTCTAAAAGTCCATTTTCAAAACTATCATCTTCATGGGATTGTTTAGTAATAACACCATCAAGCAAACGAATGATTGCATCAGAGATTGTCATAGCGGCTATTTCGCCTCCTGTAAGCACGAAATCACCTAAGCTTACTTCTTCATCTACATAGTCTCTAATTCTCTCGTCATAGCCTTCATAATGCCCACAAATAAGGATAATATGATCATAGTTAGTTGCATAATCTCTAGCCATACCTTGATTAAATGTTTTACCTTGTGGACACATTAAAATAACATGACTATTTTCAGTTTTGATATCTTTCAAACAATCAACGATAGGTTGAACCATAAGTAACATTCCAACCCCACCACCACAAGGTGTATCATCTACATGATTATGTTTATCTAATGTATATTTACGATAATCAACACAATCAAATTCAACACGATTTTTTTCTAAAGCTTTTTTAATAATAGAAGTTGTTTGAAAAGAATCAAAGAATTCAGGAAACAAAGTCATTACTGTAATTCTCATAGCATTCCCTCAATAACATCAATATTAATACGTTTTTCATCAACATCTACATCAATGATAAATCTTTCAACATATGGAATTAAAACATCATTTAAACCATTACGTTTTACTCTTAAAATTTCATGAGCTTCAGTTTCTAAAATTTCACTTACAACTCCTACTAATTCATCATTATAGTAAACTTTACATCCTTCAAGTTCATAATAGTAATAATCTTCATCATCACTACCATCTACTTCAATTAATAAATCAAAACCTTTATATTTTTCAACATCATTAATATTATGTAAGTCTTTAAATGTAACTAAAATACATCCTTTATGACTTCTAACACTATCAATTTCAAAACTTAATAAATCTTTACGATATTGAATATAAACTGTATTTCCTACAGCGAATCTTTCTTCAATAAAATCAGTATTTGGAAGAACTTTTAATTCTCCTCTAATACCATGTGTATTTACAATTTTACCAATACTTAGTTGCATAAAATCATCCTCCATATTTATTATATTTTAACATAAATAAAGCCAAGAAAAAAGGATGCTTTTGCATCCTAGTAAGATTCAAATTTAATTGTAATCTTTTTGTCTTCTTTACGGCTAGCTACTGACATCATTTGACGAATACTTGATGCCATAGTTCCTTTTTTACCAATTAAACGTGCCACGTCATCACTATTAGCATAAACATAAAGACAAATTTCGTTTTCATCTAAAGTTTCCATTCTTTTCACAGATAAGTTTAAAGCATCAGAAACGATAGGTTGACATAGGTTATATAAAACCTTTTCGAAATCGATCATTATTTACCTTGTTTTGATTCGTGGAATTGTTTCATGATACCTTCTTTTGATAAAATGTTACGAACAGTATCACTTGGTTGAGCTCCATCGTTTAACCATTTTAAAGCAACTTCTGCATTTACAGTTACTTCAGCAGGGTTTTTAGTTGGGTTGTAAGTACCAACAGTTTCGATGATTCTTCCATCTCTTGGGCTTCTTGAATCAGCAGCTACAATTCTATAGAAAGGAGCTTTTTTAGAACCCATTCTTTTTAATCTTAATTTAACAGCCATGTGTTTAATCCTCCATAATTTAATTTACTGTGCTAGTTTAACATACATAAAAATAGATGTCAAGGTTTTTTACTTGACATCTTTAATTTTTTTTAATAATTATTTCTCATTCTTTCAAACCCTAAATAACGAGTACCTTGGAACGTTAATTTCCCTTTATCTCCTTCAATTAATTGACCATATTCAGGACCAGTTACATGGAATTCCATACGATCTCCACTTTCAACCTCAAATGTTACATAGTAATAAGTTGAAGTATGATGCATGTGAGAATTACTACTTCTTCTACGTCTATATTCATCTCTTTTTGATACGACAATTGCATTTACTGTTAAGACAGGTGATTTGTTATTTTTATTCCATTGAGAAATACCTTTAATAAATGTAAACCCAATAATTCCAAACACTAATACAAACATTACCATTGAAAAGATTTGCATAATTCCAAACATCGTAAAGAATGAATCAAATCCATTATTAAATCCACCAAAACCTGTATTTCCAAAATTCATAAAATTATCCCCCTTAATCAATTAAATTATAACATATTTAATTAATTAAAATATTACTATTTATTCACTCATACGATAATGTCCTAATATTTCATAATTTTCTAAAACATCTTCTTCATACCATATTTGAAAAGGATGCCCATGATGAATCAAAAATGGAATTCCATCTCTATTTCTTTTATTTGAAATAATTCCAATGTGTTCTGGAAATACAACAATATCTCCACCTTGCCATTCATCTATTTCATTTATATCTTTAGTTAGAGATATTGCATTATTTTCAAAATAAACTAGTAAATTTCTAACTCTTCTAAAATCAATATTTGGATCAATAACATCTATTTTATAATCTTCTTTATTCCTTTTAATATCTGCATCTACTAATTCTTTTAAATCATATCCTGCATCTAATAATGCAAATGCGATAACATCTGTACATACTCCATATTCATCATTAGGATAACCTGTACTATAATATTTACTTTTATATTTTGGTCTTTTCTTTATATAATCTTGCGCATTATTTAAAATATCACTTTGATCATTTATTCCATCATTATCTTTATCAATGGAGCTAATAATATTTTCTATATCAAAGTGTTCATTATCATAATAAAAATGTGGAATTATATTAAATTCATATAAACCTATTATAATAAATATTAAAACTAATAATTTAATTATCTTTTTCATAATAAATACCATAAAAGGAGCTTTACGCTCCTTCTATCTTCTTCTTCCTTTAGTTTTTTTCTTTTCTTTAGGTCCTCTACTTAAAGTACCCATATTTCCAGAACGAGCCATTTGTTGCATCATATTCATACTTGGCATTTTACCACCATTTTTTTGCATTTGACCAACCATTGACATCATTTGTTGCATTTGTTCGTATTGTTTTAATAACTTATTAACATCACTAACTTGAACTCCACTACCTTTCGCAATTCTTTGTTTACGACTTGCTTTTAAGATACCTGGATTTTCTCTTTCTTCTTTTGTCATTGACATTACAATTGCTTCAGTACGTTTCATATCACTAGCAGCTTTAGCTTCATCAATTTGACCAGCTAATTGACCCATTCCTGGAATCATTTTCATAATTCCTGAAATTGAACCTAATTTATTAACTTGTCTTAATTGTTTCACCATATCATCTAATGTGAAACGACCAGTAATCATCTTCTTCGCTGTTTTTTCAGCTTCTTGAAGATCCATTTTTTCTTGAGCTTGTTCAACTAAAGTAACAATATCTCCCATTCCTAAAATACGATCAGCCATACGTTCAGGATAGAAAATATCTAAGTCATCAATTTTTTCACCTTGAGATGCAAATTTTACAGGAACATTAGTAAGAGATCTTACAGATAAGATACCCCCACCTCTTGAGTCACCATCCATTTTAGTAGCAACTAACCCTGTAACATTTAATTGTTCAGTAAAGCTTTGTGCAACACTTACGATATCTTGACCACTCATCGCATCAACTGTTAATAAGATTTCATTTGGATTTAAAATTGCTTCTACATCCTTTAATTCTTGCATTAACACTTCATCAATGTGTAAACGACCAGCAGTATCGAAAATTAAAGTATCGTATTTATTCATTTTCGCATAGTTTAAAGCATTTTTAACTTGAGTAACTACATCTACTCCTACACCTTCACTATACACTTCTACATCAATTGATTTACCTAATGTTTTTAATTGTTCAATCGCAGCAGGACGAATAATATCACATGCAACAAGTAATACTTTTTTACCTTTTTTCTTTTTCAATAAGTTAGCAATTTTCGCAGCAGCAGTTGTTTTCCCTGTACCTTGTAACCCTACTAACATAATTGTAGAGAAATGAGATAAGTTTAATTTAGTATCTTCATCCCCTAATAAGTTTACGATTTCATCATGTACGATTTTAACTACCAATTGACTTGGGTTTAATGAACCCATTACTTCTTGACCCATTGCTTTTTCTTTTACATTTGCAATGAAATCTTTTACTACACGGTAGTTAACATCTGCTTCAAGAAGTGACATTCTTACTTCTTTCAGCATTTCATTCATATTTTTTTCTGTTAATTTACCTTGACCTGATAAATTCTTAAACGCTTTATTTAATTTATTTGTTAATGATTCAAAAGCCATATTCTAACCTCACTCGTTCTACTATTATAACATAATTTCTAAAAAAGACTACTATTTTAGTAGTCTATATTATTTTCTCTTATAGATTTGAATATCAAATGATATTGTTGTTTCTATTTCATTCATTTGTTTTACTTTGTTTGATGTTTCAATACTACTTTTCCAATAATATGGAGTCATCATAAATAAAGCTTGAATATCTTTATTGTTTGTAATTTTAATTGTATCATCAACTTGAATTCGATCTATTAATTCTAATTCTTGATCTTCAATTACTTCTATTTCATTTACATAAGCATCTTTATATAAAGCTTGTTTAAACTCATATAAATGTTTGATATGTGGTGTTACTCTTAAATAAATACCATCTTGAATCAGAATTCTTTTAATTTCATCTAAAGGCGTAGGTGCAAATATATTTGTAATACAATCTACTTTACTAATAGGTAAATGGAAGATACTAGCTAACACGTATTGACTCTTTTTATCGTCTCTAGCAGCTATTTTAAGTGCATCTTTAGACAAGTCTACCCCAATTGTTTTTGTGCAGTGTACACTCATTTTAGAGGTATAATAACCTTCTCCACATCCTAAATCTACTAAAGTATTTGGTTTTAATTCACTAATAATTTCGACTAGTTTATTTCTTAAACATTCATAATAACCATGATTTAAAAACTCATTTCTAGCTACTACCATTTCTTTTGAATCACCAGATATTTTTCCATTTAAATATAAATTTACATATCCTTGTTTCGCAATATCATAACAATGATTATTTTCACATTTAAAAGTTCTATCTATTTTAATTAATTCTTTAGAACACTTTGGACAAATCATAGAATATCCTTTCTATTAGTAACACCTTTATAAATTCTTTCAAAATCTTCAAAAGTCATATCAAAATAATGTCCATTTTCATGATGATAGAAAACAACATTATGACGATTATCCTTAAATATTTTATATTCAATTCCATCAACAGTAATATGACCAAAATCTAATTGACTATCATCTTTTTTCATTTTTGTTTCAAAATCAATAATCTCTTCTTTTTCAATACGCCAAATATAATCTCCATATACTGGTTTGGCAACTACCATAATAAGAGTTTCATCTTTATCTTCTTCATTTAATTTAATAAATTTCATTAGTATATTTGAAATAATAACTACTTCTTGATCAAATTCAACACTCTCTAACATCTTACAATATTCAGGATAAGTTTCGTAAGGAACAATAATTGTATTAACTGGATTACCAACAAATGCATCTTTAGCTATTTCAGGAACTTCTAATCTAGAAAATATAATTTTTTCTATT
>JAEIGA010012538.1_pt1 | contig 12864 bp, 3 predicted proteins | sample 9270691 | NCBI WGS metagenome assembly JAEIGA01 (sample SAMN17057246, study PRJNA624740) | gut metagenome | biome: biome; isolation source: fecal sample | host: Bos grunniens | place: China: Xizang | collected 2019 | reverse complement strand
ATCAAGCCTTCAGTTTGCAGGTATTTCAGAATGCGAAGAAGGCGCTATGAGATGTGACGTCAATATTTCCGTTCGCCCCGAAGGTTCAGATGAGCTTGGTGTCCGTTCGGAAATCAAGAATATGAGCTCACTTTCGGAAATCAAGGATGCAATCGAATTTGAAAAGGTTCGCCATATTGATGCGATTGAGCGTCATACGGAAATGCTTGTTCAGGAAACCCGCCGTTGGGATGATGTTAAAAGACGCACCTTCCCCATGCGAAGCAAGGAAACTGCGGCAGACTACCGTTATTTCCCCGACCCGAACCTTATGCCTGTTGTAATTGACGATGAATGGCTTGCAGAAATAAAGGCAAGTATGCCCGCAACTGCAGATGAGAAAACTTCTCTCTATGAAGAAATGGGCATCGCAACAAAAGAAGCTTCCGTTCTTTCGTCAGACAGAAAGCTTTCCGATATGTTTGATACGGTTGTTGCTTCGGGCAGAAGTCCCAAGGTTGTTGCAAGCTGGATTCTTACCGAGTGTATGGGTCAGATGAAACGCCTTGAGCTTGATTCTCTTGATATTGATGCATCAAAGCTTTCAAGAATTATTGAACTCGTTGAAAGCGGAGAAATCACCCGTGCGGCAGGCAAGAAAGTTCTTTCCGCAGTGTTTGAAAACGATGTTGATGTTGATAAATATTGTGAAGAGAATAAGCTTAATGCCAAGATTGATGACGGTTTCATTCTTGAAACAGTCCGCAAGGTAATCGCAGAAAATGAAAAGGTTGTTGCCGATTACAAGGGCGGCAAAACAAAGGCTCTGCAGGCACTCTTCGGAAGCGTTATGAAAGAGCTTCGCGGCAACGGTTCCCCCGATGTTATAAGAGAAATGCTTGAAAAAGAGCTTAACGGCTAAAAATTATAAGGCTGTCTTATCAAAACGGTAAGGCAGCCTTTTTGTATATCTGTTGCATTTCAGGTAAAAATATCTGCGAAAATATTTTATTGAGGTGATAATATGCCGGAAAGAGTCGGCAGATATACTTTGAATTTACCTTCACGCCCCGGAGTTATCGGATATGCTGCAGTGGTAGGCAAAAATGAGGGCGAAGGTCCTCTCGGTGAGGAGTTTGACTATATCTATCAGAATGCGTCTGCAGGAGAGGATTCGTGGGAAAAGGCGGAGAGTGTAATTCACTCAAATGCCGTTACCCGTGCAATAAGCAAGGCGGGGTTATCGCCCGAACAGTGTGATATTATTTTTGCGGGAGATTTGCTCAGTCAGTGCAGCGGCACTTGCTTTGGTGTCAGAGATATCGGCATTCCGCTTATGGGCGTTTACGGAGCTTGCTCAACAATGTCACTTTCGCTTGCGGCGGCAGCGTTCAGTACAGAAACAGGGTGTGTAAATGCCGCAGTTGCCTCAACATCGTCGCATTTTTGCTCTGCGGAAAAACAGTTCAGAATGCCGCTTGAATACGGCGGTCAGCGAACGCCTACTGCTCAGTGGACTGCAACTGCTGCGGGTGCGGCGGTTATTGCTCCGTCAAAAGGAAAAGTCAGAATTGAAAAGATAATCATAGGCAGAATTCAGGATTACGGCATCAAAGACCCTAATAACATGGGTGCGGCAATGGCACCCGCTGCATGCCGCACCATAGCGGATTTTTTGAGCGATACAAATACTTCCCCCTCAGATTATGACCTTATTCTCACGGGTGATTTGGGTGCTGTGGGGTCAAAGCTTTTGATTGAGCTTATGCAAAAGCAGGAAAATATTGATATCAGCGCCGTTCATAATGATTGCGGATTGATGATTTATGATTTGAAAAAGCAAAAGCAAGTGGGTGCAGGCGGTTCAGGCTGCGGATGTAGCGGTGCGGTTGTTTGCTCCAATATCATGAGAAGAATTGAAAACGGAGAGCTTAAAAAAGTTCTTTTTATAGGTACGGGAGCGTTGCTTTCAAACATTTCCTCATTACAGAGTGAAACAATTCCCGCTATAGCGCACGGAGTTTTGTTAACGGGGGAATAATCTTATGGATGAAATAACGCAGGCATTAAAGGTTGTTAATACAACAATCAAAACGGTAAAAACCATTGATATTATTAAAAAAGCAGTTATATCCGCATCGGTAGCGGCATGCTGTGTTATTGCGGTTAAAATGCTGAAAAATCAAAAGGGGATTTAATAAATGAGGGTCAGATTGACCGCAGCTTTAAAAGATTCTTTAAGTGTAATGAAAATGGCTGTGCGGGAGCAGATGAAGGGTGAAAAATCTGTTTTTGACGGTTGGCTTACGGATAACTATTTTCTTCTTGAGCGAATCGGTAAGCAAGTTTTATATAAAAGCAAAAGAATTCATAAATCCAAGAATTCCGATATAGCAAAACTCTTTGAAAAATGCATGAAAATATGCAAAAACGGGATTTTACCGTCGGAAGAAACGATTATCGATGCGTTTAAAAATGCGAAAATTTATGATGCGGCAAGGCTTCATTTTGCTATTACTGCCGCTTTGATTGTTTACGCAGGGAACGGGGTAAGGCTTGCAAACAGAAAAGGAACGGAAATTCTCGCAAATGCTGTTAAATCGCTGCGTAATCTTGAAGAATTTGATTTTGAATATATATCCCAAAGCATTCTTGTCTGTGAGGAGCTTTTTCAAAGAGACCCCGCAGAAATTTACGGTATTATGGATGATTATTCAAAGCATGAATACAGAAAAGCTGTTGTTATCAAAGCTGAAAAAATCGGAAAAAACGAGATAAAAACCGCAGGAGAAGCTCTTATGTCTGCGCAAAAGAGCGGCAGGCATATAGGAGAATATCTGGTATCAACCTCCAAAAACAAAGCTTGCGGAATAGCTTGCCTTATTTCGGAATATCTGATGCCTCTTATTTCTGCAGTGGCTGCAGGTATACTGCTTTCAAGCTTTTGGTCAGGCTTTATGTTGTTTTTTGTTCTGTATCCAATATTCAAAAATCCCGTTGAAAGAGCTTTTCTTGCAGGTATAAAACCGAAAAGATTTATGAGATTAAAAAGTGACAGTGAAGCCGTAAAAAATGTTAAAGCATTGATTACGGTTTCTGTTCTTATGCCTCCGCCCGACAGAATAAAATCCCTTGAAAAACATCTTGAAAAAGTATACCTGAGCAACTGCAGCGGCAATATAAAGGTTTGTTGTCTTGCAGATTTCAAAGGTGCGGATATGCCGACGAAATCTGAAGATAAGGTTGTATTAAAAGCACTGCGAGATATGACTGACAGGCTTAATAATCAGCACGGCGGAGGTTTTGTTATTGCCGTAAGACCAAGAATATATTCAAAAACGCAGAGCGAATTTATCGGCAAGGAACGAAAAAGGGGAGCAATAACCGATTTAATCAGGGCAATAAAGGGAGATGAAAAAGGATTTATTGCAATTCACGGAGATAAATCGGATTTTAACAAAGCCGAATATATTATTGTTCTTGATGCCGATACGGAAATTGAGTTTGACGGCGTAAATGAGCTTATAGCAATTGCAGAGCATCCGCTTAACCGTCCTTATATAAACAAAGAAAAAGGCAGAGTTACATCGGGCTACGGAATCCTTGTGCCTGAAGCGGTAACAAGAATTAATCCTTCAAACAGCCGTTTTGCCGATATAATGGCGGGAGAGTCGGGGTTAAGTTCATATAATTCGCTGACAAACGAAAAATATCAGGATTTATTCGGTGAAGGTGTTTTTTGCGGCAAGGGTCTTATTGATGTTGAATCCTATTACGAGCTTATGCTGAAAGGCTTGCCCGAAGAAACAATTTTAAGCCATGACATAATTGAAGGCGGATATTTAAGAGCGGGGTATGTTTCCGATGTTCATATCACCGAGAGCTTTCCGCAGAATACGGGCTCATATTTCAAGCGGCTTCACCGCTGGGTCAGAGGTGATTGGCAGAATATCAGCTTCATTTTTACAAAAAATCCGCTGAACCGGCTCTCGCGATATAAGCTATGGGATAATCTGGTGAGAAGTCTGCAGCCCGTAATATCTCTCTTGATACTGTTTGCATCAATGTTTATCGGTGAAAGAATCGGTGCGGCAATTGCAATTGCAGCGTTGTTTTCTGTTTGCGCACCCGATGTTTTTTCGGGAATATCATCTGCGACAAACGGAGGACTTTCTGTTTTCACAAGACGCTTTTATTCCGATACTGTTCCCGAAGCATTTCGTTATTTTCTAAGGGCAGCGGCATCTGTTGCTTTATGGACAAAACAAAGCGTTATAACTGTTTCAGCTGTTTTCAAGGCTTTATGGCGGCGTTTTGTGAGTAAAAAGAAACTGCTTGAGTGGGCAACTGCCGCAGATGCAGATAAAGAAAAATCTGTTTTTAATATGCTGATAAGCTGTGTTCCGTCTGTTGCTGCATCGGTTATCCTTTTTGTGTTCGGAGGTCCGCTGCACAGACTTGCGGCTCTTCTTATGCTGGGGGATATACCGTTAACTTTGATTTTTGGGGTATCACAAAAGAGTAAAAAGCATAAAATCAGTAAAAAATCAGAGGAAAGTTTGCTTGAATATGCCGCATCAATGTGGAGATTCTTCGATGAACAATGCACAAAGGAGCATAATTTTTTACCTCCCGATAACATTCAGCTTTCTCCGTCAAGGGCGGTAGCATCAAGGACTTCTCCCACCAACATCGGTCTTATGCTGGTTTCTTTTCTTGCTGCAAGAGATTTTGGTTTTATAACCAGTGAAGAGCTTTGTAAAAGGCTGGATTTATCTTTGAAAACCGTTGAAAAGCTTGAAAAATATGAAGGGAATCTTTTTAACTGGTACAGCACGGAAACCTGTGAAATAATTGGCGAAAAGTTTATTTCAACCGTAGACAGCGGAAATTTCTTATGTTCTCTTGTTACACTCAAAGAAGGTGTCAGAGAATATGCAAAAGAATATTATCCGTTAAACGATATTGCAGAGCGTTCGGAGAAACTGATAAAGGAAACAAACTTATCAATTTTTTATAATAAAAACAGAAAGCTTTTTCATATCGGATTGTTTTCTGAAAACGGCAGGCTTTCAGAGAGCTTTTATGATTTATATATGAGTGAAATGAGAGCAACTGCATACTTTGCGGTTGCAAAAAGACTTGTACCAAGGCAACATTGGAGCTCACCCGCGAGAACAGTTGTTAAAAGCGGAAACTTTTACGGTCTTGCGTCATGGACGGGAACGATGTTTGAATATTTCATGCCGAATTTATTTATTCCGTCAAAAAAAGGCAGTCTTGACTATGAATCTCTTAATTTTTGCCTTTACTGTCAGAGAAAAAGGGCGGGTAAAAGACCTTTTGGCATATCGGAAAGCGGATTCTATGCCTTTGATGCTCAGCTTAACTATCAGTATAAGGCTCACGGAGTTCAGAAGCTGGGATTGAAAAGAAATCTCAATAAAGAATATGTTGTTTCGCCGTATTCCTCATTTTTAACTCTTTCTTTTGCGCCCGAGGCATCCGTCAGAAACCTCGGCAGACTGAAAGAAATGGGTATGACGGGGGATTACGGATTTTTTGAAGCGACAGACTTTACTTCAGGCAGATGTGCAGGCGAAAAATACCGCATAGTCCGCTCATATATGGCTCATCATGTGGGAATGAGCATGCTGTCCGTTGCCAATCTTCTTAAAAACAACTGCATGCAGCGCAGATTTATGCGGGATAAGGAAATGCACGGGGCAGAAAGTTTGCTGAACGAAAAAATTCCGCAGGGAACGGCGGTATTTAAAGATATATATGATAAAAAGGTTCCCGCATTTAGAGAAAGAACTCAGAAGAAAACGGAAATTTCCGATAACCCCTGTGTTTTTTCGCCGCAAGCAACCGTTCTTTCAAACGGAAGAATGTCAGTTTGCTTATCGGATGCAGGAACAGGCCAAACAATATTTGACGGAATAAACGTTACTGTTGAGGAAAGAGACATTTTATCAAGACCGCAAGGAGTTTTTGCTGTTTTCGTTGACGATGACGGGGTTAAACCGTTTGTAAGTGTGCTTGACAAAGAAGGAACAGGCAGATACAGAGCAAAATTTAATAATAATTCAGTTGAGCATGAAGCTAAACACGGATTTTTTATCTTGAAAATGCAAACAACGCTTAACAGACACAGTAATTGTGAAATGCGCAGGTTTACAATTGAAAATACAGGTAAAAAATCAGAGATAAAAGGAAAACTGTTGGTATATTTAGAACCGTGTCTTGATAAAAAAAGAGATTTTGCCGCCCATCCTGCGTTTTCAAGACTGTTTATAATGGATGAATGGAACGGTGAAAATGAATATGCGGTTTTTTACAGAAACGGAGCCGAAAATAACAAGCTTTGTGCTGTAACTGTCGGTTTTATAAATAAATCTCCTGATGCACATGAGTTTTCAAGAGAAAGTGTTCTGCAAACACCGTTGGGGGTGTTCTCTCTCGGTATAAAAACAGATTTTAAAGGCGGAATCGGAAATCCTGATTGCTGCTGTGCTTTTTCATTTGATGTAAGTATTAAATCGGGGCAGAAAGAAGCGTTTGAGCTTGCAGTTGCAGTTGCCGAAAGCCGAGAGGAATCAATTAATACTTTTCTCGCAGTTAAAGCTGAAAAAGGTAAGAGCAAAAAAGCTTCAATTTCTTTGGGCACGGATTCACTTGATATTGCAGTTGCAAAAAAGGTATTGCCTGAAATCATGTACGGAGGATATTCAGCAAATTATGTAAGAGAAGAAATAAAACCGCTTAAAAAAGATAATTTGTGGAGTTTCGGCATTTCGGGCGACAATCCGATTATATTAATAAAACTTGAAACCCAAGAGGATGCGGCAGCAGCAGTTCCTTATATAAGAGCAAACAAAAACTTAAGAAGCTGCGGGATAGAGTCCGATCTTGTGCTCGCTTATGATAAACCCGACGGTTACTTCGGAGAAATAAGAAGTGAACTTCGCAGAATTCTGTCTGATGAAAATAGCGAACTCATGCTTGGTGTAAAAGGCGGCATTTTTTTAATAAATTATAACAATTTCAGTTATGAAAAACAGAAATTTCTCGAGAATTCCGCAGCAGTCATTTTTAAACCGGAAAGCCAAACGGTTTTTGCAGATAAAATCCGCTTCAAGCCTCTTAAAACAGTTGCGTTCGGCAAATCACTTAAAGATGAAAACTACACTAATATTGTAAAGCAAATTAACTTTACAAACAAGCAAATCTCACTGACAAAAAAGCCTGTAACCGTTGATATACCTTGGAATTTAGTTTTAGCCAACAAATCGTTTGGAACTATGGTGTCTGACAAGTCTTTGGGCTTTACATGGGCGCTTAATTCGAGAGAAAACAAGCTTACTCCATGGTATAATGACAGCCTTTCTGACAACCGTGGGGAATTGCTTATAATGAAATATAACGGCGTTTTATATGATTTGATAAGCCTTTCAAACGCTGTTTTCACCCCTTCAAAAGCTGAATGGAAGCTTGAATGCTGCGGATTGATTTTTAAGTTTGAAGTTACTGTTGCAGACAGGGGAATGGTGAAAAAATGCAGGGTTGAAATAACCAATAAGTCCGATTCGCCGAAGGAATTGGATATTGCATATTATCTTCTTCCTGTGCTTGGAGTCAGCAGAGAAAATTCAGCAGGTTATTCTGTTAAAAGAACCGTAAGCGGTGCAGTTATTGGCAGCGTTTCGGGTGAAATTCCGGGCGTGATGACGCTTCAATGTGATGGCAAGGCAGATTATATCTGTTTTTCACAGCACGATTTCTGGGAGGGAAGGTTTAACTCCGAAGAAATCGGCAGAGGAGACTTTTGCGTATCAACAGGCAGAAAAGTTTCTCTTGCCGTTGGAGGTTCAACATCGTTTAATTTTTATGTATCCTGGGGTGCATGTGAAAAAGCTGCCTTGAAAATGCCATATATATCAAGCTTCGGCGGTAAAAGTTCATCTCTGTTAAAAGTACCTGCTGATTACGGTACACTGGCATTATTCTGTAATTCATTCCTTTATCCGCAGGTCAAAAACAGCAGATTTTATGCCAGAACAGGCTTTTATCAATGCTCAGGTGCTTACGGTTTCCGCGATCAGCTTCAGGATTGCCTTGCGTTGGTGTTCAACAACCCCGATTTGGTGCGAACTCATATAATAAGATGCTGTGCTGTTCAGTTTGAAGAAGGAGATGTTCTTCATTGGTGGCATGTTCTGGTTGATAAAACGCAAAAAATCAGGGGCGTAAGAACGCGGTGCAGTGATGATATGCTTTGGCTTCCATATATCTGCAGTGATTATATAAATAAAACGGGAGATAAAAGCATTTTAAATATTCGTTCACCATATATTGAAGGTGAGAAATTAAGAAAAGGAGAAAAAGAGCGCTATTTTTCTCCGTTGAGAACTCAAAGAAAAGGAACAGTTTTTGAGCATTGTATCAGAGCCATAGAAAAATCACTGAACTTCGGACCTAACGGACTTCCTCTCATCGGCTCATGCGATTGGAACGACGGATTCAACAATATCGGAGATGAAGAAACGGGAGAAAGCGTATGGCTTGCAATGTTTCAGATTGTTGTTCTGAAAGAATTTGCACCGATATGCAGAATAATGGGACAAAATGAGCTGAGTGAAAAATATCTGAATATTGCAAATAAACTTGAAAAAACAGTTGATAATGTTGCGTGGGCAGGTGAGCATTACGCAAGAGCAATCATGAAAGACGGAAGTTTTCTGGGAGGAAATGATTTTATTGATATTCTGCCTCAGGCATTCGCAGCCTTTGCAGAATTCAGGAATAAAAACAGAGTGGAAACGGCATTGACTACTGCTTATAAAACATTATTCGATGAAAAAAATGGTGTTATCAGACTATTTAATAAGCCGTTTTCACCTGATGAATGCGAAAAAGTCGGCTATATAGCGAACTATCCTGAAGGAATAAGAGAAAACTCAGGTCAGTCTACGCATGCTGCGGTATGGCTTGCACGTGCAATGTTTAAAATCGGTGAAAAAGAAAAGGGAGAAAAACTTCTGAATGCAATAAATCCGATTAGTTTTTATTCCGATGAGAAAAGAGCGTTGATATACAGAGCAGAGCCGTTTGTGCTTTCCGGAGATGTTTCTTACAGAGATAACATGGTTGGCAGAGCGGGTTGGACACATTTTACAGGTTCAGCTGCATGGATTTATAAATGTGTGTTTGAAGATTTGCTGGAATATGAAATGTCAGAGGGCTTGGTAAAAAATCAAAGCGGAATTATTGTGTGTAAAGAAAAAACACTTAACACAAAGCAAAAAAGAACAGATTTGTGATGGTTTGTTTTTATTTGGATTGCAAACAGAATTGATATAGTAAAATTTTACAGAAATCCTGTTTTATAGTTCTGAAAAAAATTATAAAAAACCGTGCAAAAACCAGAAGATATGTAAAGTATCAACGCTTTACAGAAATTGATTGATCAAAGAAAAAAAGGCTCAATATGGCAAAATATTATATACCTTTTATATATATGGCCGTATAGCAATGTCAGAAAGGCAAATTTGCCTTTCTGTTTACATATAAAAATTTCGGTAACTTGTAAAGCTATATAGCCTTACAAATCAGGTGAACTGAAGTTTAATTTTTCATTAAGACAAAATCGCCAAAACCCCAAACAATTAATTGTTCAATATTAACAAAAAGTGAATTCGATTTTAAAAAACATTGACATCCGCTCAACTTTTAGGTATAGTTATTATGACCATATGGTGTTTTTGGGGGTGTAGTGTCCCTATTTGAAGGCAACTACCCGCAAAAACCACTGTGGATAATTGAATTTTGTGATTCTGGCTGTTGCTTTGCGCCGGATATTAAGGCGTGTCTGGTGCAGACAAAATCAATAAGGAGGTCGGTCAGAGTGTTTCCGTAGCATTGTTATCCTATATTATATGGGGCCGTAGCAGTTGCGGCGGAATTCACACGAAGCAAAATTAAATTGTCCGAACTAATTCAGGTTTGAAAATTTTTTGGAGGTGTACAAATTTGAAAAAGTCAACCCGTATTCTCGCATTCCTCATGGCTTTTGCAATGCTCATCGGTTCCTTCTCCGTAATGGGTAGTGCATACGAAGCTTACAAGGGCGCAGCTATCAAAAATAGCTATAATGACATTGACGTGCCTGAGTTCACAACAGAGCAGGCAGCAACAATGGCTCTTGATGAGGTAGACCGTATGCTTGCTAAGGAGCAGATTTACCTTAACATTTATGTTGGTGAACTTGACCTTAGAAGCGTAAACCTTGCAATCACCAGCGTTGATAACCTTCTTACTAAAGCAAGCTCACTTCTCGGCCTTCTCGGCAGTGCATCAGAGCTCACCATTGCTTCCCTTAAAGTTGATGGCGATCCTATGCAGAGAACAACAGCTAAAACAGTAGGTACCGACAAAGCAGGTAATGTAACAGACGTTGAGTTTATTACAAACCTTCTTGACTTCCTCGGCGATAACGCAGGTATTTTCGAAGCATTTGTTAACGGATCATTCTCACTTGGTATCATGGACGGTCTCGTTTCGAGCTTGAAGTTCAATATCAGAGAGCTTGTTATCGGTCTTGGCTACAGCCTTACCGATGCAGGTGACGGCTATGATTTCATGGATGGCGACTTCTCAACTCTTCCTGAAGAGTATCAGGATCCTAACAGCGGCGGTATCAATCTTATCCAGGCAGTTCTCAATGAGCTTGTTCTTGGCGATTGGGTAATGCTTGATGAGTATTTTGATGAGCCCTGGAAAACAGCAAATACAAGATACAATTATTATTCATTTGCTGAAGACTATGGCGAAACAAAGCCCGACACAACAAATTATGACTACTACGGCTACAAGCATCCTGGTGAATGGGTTCTTGTTGGTCTCGGCGGTGCAGTAAGAGTTCCTGCAGGCGATCCTGCTCCCGATCCCGTATTTACTGCTGTAGATGTTAGAGGCAACCTTAACGGTTATGATTTCATCGAAAATCTTCTTCAGCGTGCATTCAACTATCTTCTTGTTCCCGTTCTCAACAACCAGACAAGACACGCTCTTCGTGAGTGGTGCGGTGTTGTATATGATGAAAAATATACAAGAAGAACTGTACAGGATGCAACAGGCGCATGGGTAGAGAATACCGACTATGATCCTGACTACACAGGTGAAGCATTTGATCCTGAAACTCAGGGCACAGTTTACAATGATATTTTCAATGTAAATGCTTATATGGATAAGGTTACTGTTCCCACAGGTGAAACCCTTATCTCCAATATCAATGATATCTTCGGTCATTTCCTTGGTGCAAACGAAGACGGAACAACCTCAACAACAGGTATCCTTAAGAATCCTGCCGTTCCCTATGCTGATTTTGCAACAGGTACTGTTGGTGACTGGACATGGCAGTTTGGTTCAAACTCATATCTCTTCACTAACGTTGCAAACGTTGCAAAGTACGTTCTTCAGATAACAGGCGATCTTCTTTTCGCTGACTATGTTGATGTTCCCACAGCTGAAGAGCTTGAAGGATACAACGATCAGCAGATCGTAGCATTCATCCTCAGAGCAATCCTCAACGCATCAGTTGATTGGATGTACATCCCTGATGATGATGAAAACCAGACTATCCTTGGTGTTGGTTATACAGCTGTTGAGCAGCTTGCATACCAGGATATTCCCCAGTATACATATGACAGACCTCTCATCGGCGAATATGATGATGTTCAGGATTATTATGATGCAATCATCGATAAGGCTCTTGACATCCTTCTCGATGTAGCTGTTTACAATCTTAACCAGTCATTTGACGCTAACCCTGCATCAGGTGCAAAGGCAGGCGAAGGCCTTATCCCCTACCAGGGCGACAATGGCTCATGGGAAAACACAGCTGTAATGGTAGCTGAATGGGCAGTTGGTGAATACGGTCCTCTTGTTGCTATCTATAATAACCTTTATACAGGTGGCAAGACAACCGGTACAGTTACAATGGAAAATGTATGGACTGACATCGATACAATCCTTAACTCACTTATCCCCATCGTTGGTAACAGTGCATGGATTTCATCAGAGATTTCAGGTAAAAAGTTCACAAGCGGTGATTCAGCTGTTTCAAAGGCATTCATCTTTGATTACATCCTCAAGCCTGTTTATACTCTTGATGCAACAAACTTCTCAAAGATTTTTGACAGAAACACAACAGGTTCATTCGCAACAATGAATGGTGTTGCTATTATTGCAGACATCCTTGATAACGTATTTGACCTTCTCTTCCCCAACGTATTCAAGAACGGTGCAACAAGCGTTGACGAAGTTCTTCAGAATGAAGTTCTCGGTACAATGATTCATGACCTTATCAAGAGCCTTGGTACAGGAAGCTTTACAGGTAAAACAAATACTGTTACCATCAATGGCAGAGCTAACGATATTGCTGAAGTAGCTCTTCCCGTTGTTGATATGATTCTTGGTCTCAGCGCTGAGCAGGAATTCGAAGAGATGGAAATCTATCTTCCTGAAGTTATTAAAGCAGGCGAAGCAGTAACATTCAGTGTTTATAACGGTTCAAGCGGTATCAACACCGGTTACACCAATGCTGCTGGCACATTTACTCAGGATACACTTTACGAATATTCAATCAATACCGTAACAGCAACAAGCTATCATACAGACGGTACAAATTCAGCTCTTTCATATTCAGGCATCAATAACACAACCAAGTTCTCCGGTGGTGACAGCGTTGATGTTACAATCGCAAAGGATAACCTTAACAACGGCGATATCGTTGAATTCTCAATCAACTATACAGTAAGTGGTGAAGAAGCAGACACAACAATCGGCGGCACACTTACCAAGACTGTTTATGCATATGTTGGT